>Ga0222420_100077_pt1 | contig 221758 bp, 208 predicted proteins | sample 3A2ome_FD_182470 | JGI IMG/M metagenome (GOLD analysis project Ga0222420, IMG submission 182470) | Enriched microbial communities from leaf-cutter ant dump, University of Wisconsin, Madison, United States - 3A200A (version 2) | ecosystem: Environmental > Terrestrial > Nest > Insects nest > Nest... | reverse complement strand
TAATTTAAATAGCTAATAGGGTCTATTTTACCCTACTTATCACACTATGGATAAATTTTAGTTATTTAATAATTAAATTATTAAAATTAAATACTTAACTTGATCCTTCCTATACTAAAATATCATATATATTTTATTATTTTCTTAATGGAGGAATTTATGCGTATTTCAGACCCAAAGCCTGCCTCAAATGCTTTAACCTCAGAAGAACTGCAAGCCTATGTTAAAGAAGTGTTAGTTCCAATAATAGATGACTTTACTAAAAATCATAAAGGAAAGCAATTTACTGCAGGTGACGTAGAAGCTTTATATAATGATTTAAATAAAGCCCTATCTAAAGATCCTAGAATCTTGGATAAATGGAGTGGCGACATCGATCAAGATTCAGTTCGCAAAGATATGGCTCAACAAATAGCAGAAACCTTAAATACTGAAGGTAAATTAAGTAAAAGCGAGCAGCTAATAAAAGGATTCGGAGAATTCTGTAAAAAAATTGGTCTTGGAAAAATTGGTGATGCTTGTTTAAAATATACTCAAGGGATTATTCTTAAAAAATCTGCTCAAGAAATTGCCAGCGGAGTAGCCAGTACAAAAATGAGTGTTAGTGTTGGTGATAGTGAAAGTGCAAAAATAGCTAAACCAATTCAAAAAGGACAAATACAGCGTTAGTTATATAGTAATTGAAGTTCAACTTATAGAAGGCTAGAATATTATTAGAGTTGTAATGTTAATTTTGAGGAGATAGTCCTTGCCATCTTTCAATAAGGTTTGTTTCTATATTAAATAAATCTAGTATTCTAGTTACTGAATGATTAATTATATCATCCAAGGTAGTAGGGTTGTTATAAAATGCTGGAACAGGAGGGCATATAGCCACACCTATTCTAGCAAGTTTAAGCATATTTTCCAAGTGGATTGCGCTAAAAGGCATCTCTCTAACCATTAATGCTAATTTTTTTTGTTCCTTGATAATAACACTTGCAGACCGCATAGTAAGATCATTTTCTAGGCCTATGGCTATTGCTGATAATGTTTTCATGCTACAGGGAGCTATAATCATACCATTTACTTTAAATGAGCCACTAGAAATTTTAGCTGCTATATCACCGGGATGATAAACATAGTCAGCAAGCTTTTTAACATCATATATTGAAAGGGAGGTTTCAGTTGCAATAGTTAAATTTGCTGACCTTGAAATAATTAAATGTGTTTCTATCTCGCATTTCTTTAATATTTCAAGTAATCTTATACCATAAACTGCACCTGAAGCGCCGGTAATAGAAACAATAATTTTTTTAATTTCTGCCATTACATTAGAATTAAGGTTTACTTAGTTAAATAGCTCCTTATCTTAATATATTAATAACAAACTGGCAATAACTAGAGATTAGGTAGAATTACGAATAGAATAACTAAAAATATACAGCTTTAATATTTCTTACCACCCCTTACAAGATAACTATTAATAATTTGAAGATATTAACACGCTTTTTATAACCCTTTCATAGGCATCCTGCATTCTTTCTATAGTAAAGTTTTTAACGACATAGTTATATCCATTGGTTCCCATTTCTGTACTTTTTTCATTATTGCTAAGAATTTTGAACAAACAATAAACTAACTGTTTCTCATCATTTGAATTAAAAACATAACCACACTTAGCATCCTCTACTATTTCTTTTGCTTCTCCTTTAACCCCACATAAGACAGGTCGCTTACATGCCATATAATCAATTAATTTTGTAGGTATAGCTCCTTCAAAAATCTTTAAATCCTTAAGAGTTACAATACATACATCAGCAGCACTTAAAAACTTTCTTCCTTCACTTTTAGGTAATGCGGGTAAAACTAATACATTTTCTAATTTCAAATTACTTACTTCCTGTATAATTTTTTCTCTCCGTATTCCGTCTCCAATTAAAACAAAGATAATATCTTTATTATATTTTAAGTCTGAGGCAGCTCTGATAATTACATCAATATTATTAGCTTCTCCTAAAGCTCCGAAATACATAACTACTTTTTTACTCTCCCATCCATATTGGCTACGCACTCTAATGCCAGCATTATAATCTGGATACATTTTCGCCAAATTTACCCCACAATGGATGAAAGCAATCTTTGCCTCCGGTATTTCAATATTTAGTAAGTAATTTTTTATCCCTCTAGTAAGGGTAATAATCTTATAAGCTTTGTTATACAAAAACCTTTCCATCAAAAACATCACGCTCTTGATCAAGCTATTTTTTATTGCTCCAAGCTCTATTAAAGAAGTAGGCCATAGATCTCTTACCTCTAATATAAAAGGGATACGCCGCAGGAAACATACTAACCCTGTAGTAAAGGCACAAAATAAAGGAGGAGAAGAGATTAAAACTACTTCTGGTTTCTTTATTAATAGCATTGCTATAGCAGAAGAAATAGAAAAACTAATATAGTTAAAAACTCTTCCCATATAACTACTGTGCAAACCCAAATATGACCAGATCCTTATCACTTCCACTGACCCTACTTTAGTTTTCTGTAATAGCTTTTGTTTAAAGGATAAATTAGCTGTGTTCCCTTTCATGTATCCTATTTTACTACATACCACCGTCACTTTATTGCCTTTTAAAGCCAAATTTTGTGTAAGATTATATGTAAGAGAATGACCAGGTTCGTCCTCAGATTGAAAGAACTGATAAATTATAACTATATTCACTTATAACCTTCAAATATACTAGTAAATTTTTTATCTTCCCATACTATCTCCTTTGAAGCTTTATTTAGATTACTTTTATATTTTTTTAAAATCTGCTCGTTTTCAAATAACGAATCTAAGGCGTGAGATATTTGGAAAGGGGAAGTAAAATTTGCTGTTAAACCTATCTGAAATTCATTTAATATGTTCTCAATTGATGGTAATTTTGCAGATAAAATTGGAATTTCTGCAGCTATAAACTCAAAAAGCTTGTTTGGAGTACAGTAATAATTATTCAAACAAGTTGCTTGATAAGGAATAACACCTAAATCAGCACATGATGTATAATTTAATAACTCCTCTTGAGTAACTGCTTGATGAAAATAAACTTTTTTGGATAGGTTATGCTTTATTGTAATAGATTGCAATAAGCTTTTTAATGGTCCGTCTCCTAAAATTACTAAATTAATAAGCGGATTTCGGACATAAGCCATAGACTCCACTAACTTTTCCAGATTCCTATTAAGCGATAAGCCACCTTGGAATAACACTACCTTAGTATGATCTTGTAAACCAAATTTTTGATGAAATATTTTACTGTTAATATGGACCCTATTCTTAGGAGGTAAGGCATTAGAAATAACATATACTTTATCATGAAGATTATATCTTTGCTCGAGCTCTCGTGCTATTAAGTTGTTAACGGTTATAACGCTGTTACAATATCCAATATATTTTTGCTCTAACTGTTTCCATTTTCTTTTTTCTAGATCGGAGAATTCCTGTTCAGCATAAAGTTCATGACTGTCATATACTACTTTCGCATTGCACTTAGCAGCTGCATAAATTGCTGCTGGAAGAGTAGGTAAATCGTGAGCAACAAAAACCGCAGGTTTATATTTGTCTACTACATTACGAAATACACTTAAATAGAATTCTTCCATATCCGTAGTTAGCCAAGCTATCTTCCTTATTAAGATTCTAGAGGCAGAACTAAGAGGCATGTATTTGTTCGCCCACCTATAAAGCCACAATAAAAATAATTTCCTGTTATTTTTATTTATTTTTGGATAAAAGGGGAGCCTAAATACCCTCTTATCGTCTGAGAATAGGCCGCTGGTCTTCGGCATCGCTATTATATTAACCTTCCACCCCGCAAATTCCAAACTGTCAGCTTCTTGTATTATACGACGATCAATATTACTATCTGTAGTTAGCATGACCACCATATTAGGTTTCATAATTACCTAGTAGCAATGTCTTTATCTATAAAGGTTTTATGCCATATTTCAAGAGATAATAATCCCCAGACTACCCGCCCAAATTTTGGTTCATTACCTATAGCATGTTCTAATTTCTGTATGTTATAGAGACCTCTTTGCCTTGCAGAACTGGATAATAAAGTGTCTAAAACAAATTCGCGGGCTTCATTTTTTACCCATTTTTCTAAGGGAGTTGGAAAGCCCATTTTGTCTTTACGTTCATATATATCTTTTGGTAAAATTGATTTAACCACATTTTTAAATAAATGTTTGGTATCTCCATTCTTAAACTTTATGTGCTCAGGAACAGTTGCTATAAATTCTAGGATCCTATGGTCTAATAACGGCACTCTAGATTCAATTGAGGCAGCCATACTTGTCCTGTCCTCCACTTGTAATAGAGCCGGTAAAGAACCTTTAATATCGAAGTAACTCATTTTATCTGTAACGGATAAAATCCCGGAGCGGTTAAAAATTCTGCAAAAGCTTTCAAAAGGAGAATAATCAGAGTTAAATAGTTGATCAGAATATAAATCAATGGATCCCTCTCGTCGGTCTATTAACTGAAAGTATCTTTTATCCCAAGTTTCAAACAGCCCATTTTTCCAAAAAGCTTTTAACATAGGGATGTAAGACTGAAGAGTGGTAAGGTTCTTTGTAATTGAATTCAGATGTAAATCAACTTCTGCGAATGAACCATTTATGCTATCTAAAATACACTTTTCTAAACATGCGATAAGATACCTTGCATAACCTATAAAGATTTCATCTCCCCCTTGTCCTCCTAACACAACTTTAACTTTCTCAGAAGCTAATTTTGAAACATAATACTGCGGTATGAGGCCTGGACCGGCTGCAGGCTCATCCATATAATAAATAAGCTTAGAGAAAATATCGGGAAATTCACTTCCTTTGATGTAAACCTCGTTATATTCTGCAGCGATAGAATTAGCCACAGATTTGGCGTATCTTGTTTCATCATAGGCTATACCATCAGAAAACGCTCCTGTAAATGTATTAATCTTTGCATTAGACAAAACCCTTGTAGCAAGAGAAGCGACCGTACTAGAATCTAACCCCCCGGATAAATGAGCACCCAATGGTACATCTGAACGTAAATGTATGGCTACCGAATTTTCTAGCAATTCTAATAGCTTATTACTAAACCATTTTTCATCATGAACAGTATCAGTGCTATAATTAAGATCCCAATATTGGGATGTATTAATTGTAAGTTCTTCATTACCATACTGCACTACCATAAACCAACCAGGTTCAAGCTTATAAATATCTTTAAACATAGTTTTGTCGCTTAAACAAAACTGGAAAGTTATATAATCCTGTAACCCTGGTGGATTAGGTTCTGCTTTAACAAAACTTGAAGCTAAAATTGATTTTATTTCAGAAGCAAATGCAAAATTTTTCCTATCCCAAAAATAGTAAAAAGGTTTAATACCTATCCTATCACGCGCACAAAATAATCTTTTCTTTTTTCTATCCCATATAGCAAAAGCAAACATTCCTAGTAAATGCTTTAGACAATCATCTCCCCACTCTCTATAGGCGTATATAAGTACTTCTGTATCAGAATTCGAAATAATAGGATGCCCCTTCTTAATAAGTTCCTCGCGCAATTCAATATAATTGTAAATTTCTCCGTTGAAAACTATTACAAGATCTCCATCTTGAGACTGAAGGGGTTGATGTCCATGTCCAGTATCTATAATTGCAAGACGCCTATGACCTAAACATACATTAGCATCCTGCTCTAACCAAGTACCCTCGCCATCTGGTCCGCGATGGGATATTAAATCTTTCATTATTTCGATTCTTGTTTTTAGAAAGAGTTTATCTTTTTCAGTACTTATTAAACCAACAATTCCACACATATAGTTATTTAACTTTTTATTATTAACGTAACACCATTTTATTCTAACATTGCATACCCGCTTCTCTTATACAGGTGCGTACCTTAACTGACTCTATAATATTTAAAATTATAAAATTGTTACCTATTACTTATCTCTGCCTATTTACATATCTAGATCAAATACCAACACTAACCGCTTTAGCGTGTTTCTCACAACGCAAATCAATTTTTTAATATTTTTATTTCTAACTTATTGGTATAACAAAATTGGCTATAATTAATAACCTATTATACCATAAACTACAGGACACACTAAAACCAAATCTGCGTGTACCAATAGATATATTTAAAGGGAAAGTATATTTTTATCTAATTCTTTTATGAAAGCAGCATAAGAATATTTTTCATTTAAAATAATATCTTTAAATGCTTGTTCGGTGATTTTTTTTCTTAAATCCTTATCTTTCAATTTATCTATTATTTCTTCTAAATTACTAAAATCTTTTTTTAATGAAAGATAATGAACATCTTTTATAAAAATATTACTATAATTTCCTTCAAACATAATTTGCAAAGTTTTAGTAGCAGCCGCTTCAAAATGCCTAGGTGAAACTTGACCATAGTTTATTTGGCCTTCAAAATTTTTCAAAAATTTTTCCCAAACTTCCTCAAAAGTGGCAGTAGGATGTTCTTTTTTGTAGGCTTCTTCTTTCTTCTGAAGAGATCCATCCCAATCAAAAATACTAGCTCCGCTTTCAACAGCAAGAGTCGCTTTTGAATTTGCTAGCGCTTTTATCCAATTATCCCCATGTAAACGATCTTTAATATTAGAAGAAATATCACTATTAAGATTATATTCTCTACAAATTTTTTTGAATTCCTCTCCTATAAAATATTTTTCGTAAGACAATTTACCAAAAAAATATGGAAGAAGCATACCTCTATAAAAAACATCAATAGGGCGATAACTTTCTTGGGAAAAAGTAAATTTTTTCATCCTATCTTCGACATATCCTGTTAATGTATGCATCAGCTGCAACGATGAAGGAACTTTTGTTTTAAAATAAATATCCCATTGGTCTTTAGGTATACAAGTTAAAAAAAGGTTAAACTGCCACTGATTTAGCAAATGAAAGGTCAAATTTGTATTCAAGATCTCATCTTGCTTCATTAATATTTTAAACCCAGTAAAATCTTGTAAAGACGGATGAAACCTATTATTTATTGCTATTACATTATTTATGTCATACGAAATAGTATTATGGATAATATAACCGTCATAAGATGATATATCTATTTTTTGATCCTCTAAGTCTTCATTATATATTTTTTTAAAAAGCGAGTAGAGTAAGAGCTTACAGCGTGTTATCGAATTATTAAATAAATTAAAAATATCAATATGATTATTTGACCTGTTGCGGATATTATCTATATGATGAATAATCATACTGTATTTACTAGGGTCAAACCAACATACTAAAAGAATTTTCTTTTGTTTCATCTTAGATAAATGGCTTTAAGATTTATGACATTATAAATAACCCATCCGGATATTTATTGTTTTATGCTTACGTTTCTATATTTTTCCACATTATTAACAAAATAAGAATGTTTTAACATACAAGTTTTAATCTTATCAAAATTCTCTTTAGTCCAATTAGCAGTAATTTCAAGACCTTCCTTTAACGAAATTTTACACGCAAAACCAAGTTCTTTTTTCGCTTTAGCTGTGTTTCCAAACCTTTTCCCAGATCGATCCCAAGTTCTTGCTTCTATCTCTAACGGCCTGCTCAAATTACCAGTAATATCGTTAATAGTTGAGGCTAAATCTCTTATTGACGTTTCCTCCCCGGATGCAAGGTTGTATACTTCCCCTGGAAGACCTTTTAAAGCACACACTATTAAACCTTCTACTATATCATCTACATAAATAAAATCACGAGTAGCTATTCCACCTTTCTCTAAAGGAAGTTCCTCATTATTTAATGATCTCCATATGAAGGAAGGTATAACGTTACGCCAGATAGTATTAGCAGGGTTTCCTCGCCATAAACCAGCCCCCAAAACTTCTCTAGGACCATACACATTCTGAAAACGTGCTTTCACAAATGGTAAGTTATACTTTGCATAATAAAAATTTCCATAAAATTCCCCTATAATTTTAGATATTTGATAAGGGCTATCTAAGTATAACGACACTGTATCATCCTCAGTTGTAGCATTAGCTTCATCAAAAGTTTTCTGAGCAACAGTGCATCCAGCAGAAGAGTATACTATTTTTTTTAATGCGGTTACTTCTTTAAAATGCTCACAAATCTTTAATGTGGTAAAGGTATTATTTTCGTGATCAGCTAATGGGTTGGTAATACTGGATTGATTACCGTGATAAGTAGCCAAATGGAATACATAATCAAAATCTTTACCGACAGAATTTAATATGACATCAGAAGTTATAGAACCATAAACAAATTTTATCTTGTTTGATACAGGCAAGTTAAAGGCTTCGGACGAAAGCAGATTGTCTACTACAACAATTTGATCAGGATTTTTACCTAAAAGCCTGTGGCACAAATTGCTACCAACAAAACCCGCTCCTCCAATAACTAAAATTTTCTGATTACTAAACATCTTGTTTCAAGTGTGTAAATGTTTCTTCAATACCATAATTTTTATAATACTCTATGGTTTTTTTAATACCATCTTTCAATCCTGTACTAGGTAACCAGTCAAAATCTTGCATAGTGCGAGAAGGATCCAAAAGAATAGAAAAAACATCATCAGGGTTACGAGGTTTTACTTCAGCCGCCTCAGACCTTCCTAAGGTCAAAACAGTATAATCAAATAATTCTTTAATAGAAAAATCTTTTCCTGATGCTAAGTGATAGGTACCATTGCCTTGACCATCTACGGCTTTTTCTATACAGTCAATCATATCTGTAATATATACAAAATCCCGTCTTGTATCCATAACGAAACAATTCTGGTTAGTAGTTAAACGCTTATAAAAGGTTGGTAGAGGACCACTAATATTACGAGGACCATATGCATTTGCTAACCTAAAAGTTACATAATTAATTCCAGAGAGGTGTACATAATCTTCCCCTGCTGTTTTGCTTATTGCATAACTTGAACCCCTCGGTAAAATTGGATGATTTAAAGTAATAGGTTGCTCTACTGGCTTTAACCCATAGCATAAAGCTGTTTGAAAGTATACAAAACGTGAAACTCTCGCTTTCTGCGAAGCTTGTAAAACAATAGCTGTTCCTGTGGTGTTGGTCTGGCAATCTTCTATCCAGTTGTTTGGATCTTTATAAGAAGCTGCGGTATGAACCACTACATCTGGCTGGAATTCATGAACTAAATTATCCACCAATTCTTTTTCAGTTATACTACCTTCTACCACTTTAAGGTTTTTATGAGGACTTAAATTGTCCCTTCTACCAGTTGCATAATTATCTAAAACAAGAACTTGCTCACCTCTAGATAAAAGACGATCCACAAGATGCGAACCTATAAAACCAGCCCCTCCGGTAATAAAAACTTTTTTCATGAATAATCCTCTTTAAATTTATTTATTATCAGCCATTTAAGTATTAAACTGGCGTTAACTTAAAACCAACAAAATTATACTTACTACTTTAATAAGGTCAAGTTTTTTTATCTTCCAAACTATAATTGTACAATTAACTCTAGAACTTAAAACAATATACTTAAAAAATATAAACAAAAGCTCTCCCATATAACTAGAAGAAAGAGTAAAATCCAACTGTTGTTTAACTTTGCGGAAGGGACAAAAGTTTCTCCTAGCAAATAAGCTAATATTAGATAGAGCTTTTAAGTTTAGTTAAAAGAGCCTGTACGTGGTGACCCCATTCATATTTTTCTTTACAAAAATTATAAGCATTTATCCTTTTCTCAATTAATTGATCACGATTATCTACTAAATTTTTAAAGTTTTCAACAGAACCATTTATATCATTCGGATTATAAATTATTCCCAAATTATATTTAGATATCCTTTCAGTAATATATTCCGTGTTAGAAGATACTATAGCTAATCCAGCATTCATATATTGGCCAAATTTATTTGGACAACAGTATCTTTCATTGAGGCCTACATCCGCGAGGTACGGGATAATACCACAATCATATTCTAATAAACTTTCTGTCATGTCATCTTCTAATACAGGAGGAATAAAGTTTAAGGTTTTTCCATAAGTTTTTCGTGCAATTTTAATTATTTGCTTTTTTTCTTGATCAGTAATATTAGATATTCTTAAATCTAATATAGCATTATCCGGATCTAATAATTCCCAAATTTCTGCCAATTCGTTAAAACCCCTGCTTTTATTAGCAGTGCCAGCACTGGCGATAAATTTTACTTTATCCCTTTCTACTCTTGAAAAATTTGGAATTAAATTATCACAAGGCCTACTATTTTCTAACAAAACAAACTTTTCTTGGTTTACATTATATCGTTGCTGATAAAAATCTATAATTTTTTGGGAAACACAAGGTATAAACCACGAATCATTAATGCATTTTTCTTCTATAACTTTTATCGTATTAATCGATTCTTTTGGATAATCCTTACATAATTCAGAAAATAGCTCTTTAAAATCTACAATAAATCTTTTGTTGGTTACACTAGCAAATTGCTGAGCCATACCACCACCAAAAAATAATTCTAATCCATAAAACACGTCAGACTGCAAGAATTTTTCTGAACCATTTTTTTTCATATAGTGATCCGTAAAGGTAGGTATATACTCATACCACCTACTAACAAAGAAATCTGAAGATCGTGGCGCAAACCCAGAAGGAATATAACTATAAAAATCTATATTTAGCACTTCATAATCTCCAAAAATCTTAAATTTGCCATAGTCTTGAGATATCGGTAACTGGTTAATATTAAAAAAAATATTAACTAGGACAACTTCATAGTTGGCTCTCTTTAACGAATTTGCTAGAAAATAGTATCTGGGATCAACTTGGATATATCCCGAAGAAATCAAACAAATTTTCATTTCTAGATGACAAAATTAATATTGTTAAAATAATCAAAAAACGGCAGGAATTTTGCTAGCTTTTATTGTAATCTCATAAGGTCTCATAAATAATTTGCAAAACCAACTGGGCCAAAAAGTTAGGTCTTCCTCAGATTTTTCAAATTGAGCTAAAAACTTAATAATTTTTTTGTAAACATCCTTAAGATAGTTATTTTGAGCCCAAAAATTGTTTGGAGATATAACCCAAAAACCGTTATAATATGTCTTTATAGGCTTCAGATTTGAATCCATTAAGGTCTTTTCTAATAAAGACTTGTTAAAAGACCTTAAATGAACAAAAGGATAAGGACATTTTAGATGAGGAGAATAATACATCAAATTTTCCTTATATGGAACGCGGATATAAACTATCCCCTCAGGCTTGAGAGCTTTATTTACACAATATAAAAAAGATCCAACATTTAATACGTGTTCTAATATATCTGTTGCAATTATAATATCAAACTCTTCCTCAAAAGGTAAATTCTCTGCATTTGCTTTTATACAGCGCACAGATAATGGTAAATTATTAAGATATTGATCACATATATCAATAGCTGTTATATCCCCCGCTCCTCTTGCTATTAATTCTTCTATTAAGAAACCGCGACCCGAGCCAATATCACAAATTTTTTTATTTTTTATATCCGTAACACACCTTGCCAGATCTTTAGCCTGATTTCTAAGGTATTTTTGAGGTAACACCTTCTCACTTAAATCATCAGAACAAATTTGATCATAGTTTTGCAAATATGAGCTAAAAATATGGTCATTCAAATCTTTTTTTCCCAGAAAGTTTAAAATCTTACTATTTGCACTTGAAGATGAATACCACTCACAATTACTACACGATAAACTTTCTATACAATTTCTACAATCAGGACATATTAACATTATATATACATTTTTTTATTTTATTAAATATAGTTCGCAGTTTCCTTACACTTTGATTTATTTTCCTAAAAATACACCTTTTAACTTTACCATTATTTTTAACATTCGCAATTAAAGAGGACGGTTTAATAAAAAAATCGATCGTTCTAATAAGCAGCCTCGGTTGTCCGACCGTTTTATGAACAGTAAAAAGGATTTGGGACACTGCTGTGTTACCTAGATCAAATATTATTATATGAGTGTTACCTATTTTTTGTTTTTCAATAACACCTAAATTTAAATAACCTTTATTCTTGTCTAAATATTTAAAATCATAGACAGAGCCAAAATTTTTACTATCAAACCAATTAATTTCCATCTTACTTAAAACAACAGGTGAGGCAAACTGAAATTCTATAAAATGTGGTAATGGTACATTTGCAACTGCTGCCGCATAAAATGTAATATCCTTATTAAAGAGACTCTCTTCAAACGCGTGTCCTATAATTGAACTAGTAGCGTCTATAACTTTGACCCAGCCCAAATTATTTATATTAATTGGCATTAAACTATTTATCGATCGGTCAATTTCGCACTTTGTACTTCTGTTAGTTATACATGAAAAAATACTAGCGTTCCAAAATTCCACCGGTACCACTCTATTGTCAAACTTTAATAACATTGGAGCAGAAATAATTTCTACTTGTTTAGGATTAACTATATAATTATCTATTACTTTTTCTACTTCCTGAATAAAAGATTGATAGGTATATTTTCCGGATTTAATAATATCATTATAAGCGTTTTCAGTCAGTTGGGAAAGATAAGATAAATCCTGTAAACTTTCAATTACTTCTTCAATGTTTTTCCAGTCTTTCCTTAAAGAAATGTAATGCTTTCCTGGTGAAACCACCCCAGAATACTTTCCTTCGTATAAAATTAATGCGGTTCGGCACATTATAGCTTGAAAAACCTTAGGAGAAATTTGATTCATTAAAATTTTGCCATCTTCTTTTAAAAAGATTTTAGCGATTTGCTCATAACTTGCTCGTGGGTTTTTCTGAAGATAATCTTGTATTGAGGTTTTTAGCGTCCCATCCCAATCAAAAATATTAGCACCACTTTCTGTAGCAAGCATCGCACGCCCGCTTAATAAAAAATTATACCAATCTACAGAATCATTAAACCTTCTTGTATCTTCACATTCAATATCAACCGGAATTTGGTGTTTTTTACATATATCTTTCATTTTTACACCAATTTCGTATTTTTCCTGTCCCAAAGATCCATACCAATAACCTAACCTTCTACCTCTATAAACAATCACGTTCTTACGCTGGTCTAGCGGGGGAGTGACAAGACTAATTTCAGGAATATAACCAGTTAGATTATTAATAAAGACTACATTAGGAAATTTACTTTTAGGATATACGCAATCAATAAATTTATTAGGGACACAGGTAAATACAATATTTATCCCTAATTTTCTTATCCAATAATGAGCTTGATATGCGTTTTCATACTCATCTTGTATAAATAATATCTTTAAACCTTTAAAATTAGATACCTGTTTTACTACCTGCGGTGATATGTATTCAGATAACGAGAGACGGACAGAGTAGTGTATAATAATTACATCTGCAAAATCTATAGATGAGTTACATACAATATTTAATGTGCCTATTGCATAAAATATATTATGCTTAGAATATTTTTTAAAACTACCTAAATGTTCTATTATTGTTGAAATCTTACACTCATAATCATCGTAAAATACAATAATATTAAGTTTATCCGTAGCACGCTTCATATGTACAATTTAATCTTTTAGGTAATACTCTTATTGTTTAATTATCCATTTAGCGGGGTGAATAAAAGTAGTGGTATCTTGTTTATATTGATTAATCACTTTAAACTGAAAGCTTCTATCCAATAAATCATAAAATAACGCTGTACTACTATCATCTAGATCAAGTTGCTTATAGACCGCAAGAGAAACTACATATTCACCGTTACCTAATAATAGCTCAGGATAGGTTAAGCAAATTGTTTTTTTTTCTCCTTTTTTAAAAAAGTGCTCTGTATCATAAACATGCACTGTAACAGGTTGCCCAGCCAAAGTATAAGTGACTATAACATACTTACATGGATAGAACCCCTCTTCTTGGCCTTCCACTATCATAATAAAATTAATACTCTCTTTACTGTAAAACGTAAAGCATTTTTCTTCCTCAGAATTAACCATATAAAAATCTTCTATCCGTATTTCTCCACTTCCATTCCATCTCAAAACAGATCTCCCTTGTTGATCAGGAGTATAAGTTTCGCCCTCATTATGAGTTATTTCTAGCTCTTGAATTATTTCTTCAATAACTGCACTATTACCAGTTTCGTTTTCTTCTTTCTCTTTATTTGAGAAAGATAATAAAGTTTTATCTAATTGATTTCCTGCTACAGTAGATTTAACGTGTTCAGCCTCAGAAGAATAATCAACCCTACAATCATCGTGGGCTATTCCTAGCTCTTGAACTACTCCTTCAGTAATTGTAGAACTAAAAGACTTGTTACATTCTTTCTCATTACTTAAAGAAGATAATAATGAATTATCTAATTGGTTTCTTTTTAAGAAAGCTTTAGATTTTAATTCACTATTTTCTTTTTCTAATCTGGCTTCATCACGCTCGCGCATGTATTTAGTATAGGCTTTACAAACCTCTAAAGCCTCCCCTTGCATATGAATATTCCCATTTTTCATCCAGATAACCTCAGTACAAAATTGAATGATTTGAGATGTGGAATGAGAAACTAAAAGTAGTGTTGTTCCATCATGAGTTAATTTTTTCATACGCTCTGCTGATTTAGCAGCAAAATATGCATCACCAGCACCCATAATTTCATCAATAATAAGAATTTCAGGGTAAATTGCCGTTGCAGTAGCAAATCCCAAACGAGATAACATACCTAATGAGTAGGTTTTTATTGGTTGATCTATAAATTCGCCTAACTCTGCAAATTCAATAATGTCTTCTATAGATTCTTTCATTTGTTTAGGAGTTAAACCATTATAAATCAAAGAAGATTTTATATTTTCTCTCCCAGTAAACTCCTGATGAAATCCTAAACCCGAATCCATTAAGCTCTGCACTTTTCCATATATCTCTACTTTACCAGAAGTAGGAAAATAATTACCTGTTGCAAGTTTAAGTAAAGTTGTTTTGCCTGCTCCATTCTGCCCTATAATACCAATTCTTTTTCCTTTATCAATAGTAAGGTTAATATCTTTTAAAGCTTGAAAAGTATTAACTTTCGATTCCTTTCCAAATAACTTATTTAGCCCAAGAAATTCTGTAAATATTTCTCCAGGAGTAGTAAAAAGAGGATAAATTTGATTTACATTACTAAACTTAATTGCTATCTCTTTAGACATAATTTACAATCAAACCTTTAAATTTATGAAAAAAGCGATAACCCATAAAAAACATAAAAAGACTGACTAGCAACATTGAAATAAGTACACTATATGGAGGCAATTTTTCGTATACTAAAATATACTGATAAGAAATAATATATTTTGCAAAAGGATTGAAATTTATTATGAGCGATAATCTTTCAGGCACCATACCAGGTGTATAAGCAATTGGAGAAGCAACCATTAAAACCATACTAAAAAAAACTATAAAATTTTGGGTATCTTTTAAAACTATATTTATTATACCCAGACACCATCCGAGCCCTATTAGAAACATCATCTGCAGAATAAAAACAATAGGTATGAAACAATAAAAAACAGAGAAATGGTGATTATAAATACTCAATAATATCACTGATAAAATACCAAAAACAAATCCGACATGAGACTTAAAAACAGCTGTAATCGGCAAAATATCTATAGGAAATACAGTATTCTTTAAAAGGTTTTTGCTACTTACTAAAGATTGTGTGGTCATTGCCAGAGATTCTGAAATAGCTAAAAAAGGTACTAATCCTGCAAAGATATACAAAACATAATCCGCTTGGGAAAAGTCAGGTAGTCTTATATCAAATATAGCAATATAAATTGTTGCGTATACAGACAATAGCAAAATCGGAAAAAGAACAAGCCAAAAAGTACCTAATACTGATCCAGCATTTTTTTTCTTTAATTCATCTAATGTAGAAGAGTATATTAAATTAAAATTGTTCTTAAATAATTTAAAAGCGTTAGTAATTTTCATATACTTTAAAGTAAATTTAAGTAGCACCTAAAATAACAACCTTTTTATAAATGTCAATTCCTATTTAACCTTGCATTATATTTTACAAATAATAATGTCCCTTTCCGAAATGTATATTTCTAATACACCTGACAGCCTACCAGCTAGGCATTATTATCAATTTATTTTGGATTAAAAATATATTCTATTTTCTTAGAATTAATATCATCTATTTTATAAATAAGATCCGTAGGTCTAACATAACTTTTAGATAATGCGCTAAGATAGCAATACTCAAAAATAGGATTATAGTCTGTACATAGCTTAGAAAAGTAGGTCATAACATCACGTTTATTATGTGTTACATACCCTTTAATTGGTAACCTTCTAGAGGTATCTATATTATTAATCTGGCTAATATCACTCACATTGAGTAAATTAATGATATAATCCTCTACTATCAGGTTATTACTGCTATCAGGAAATGGTTTATTTCGCATAAACACCCAAGAAAGGCCATTTATAGTATAAATAATTTTTTACACCTATAATAATCCTTTATGTGTTCTATAAAATCTTGAGCGTTACCTATATCCTGCCAAAACACTATTTCTACATCTTTATATCTTTCACGCAAATTGAAAAATTGCTTAGGAATAGAGCAATGGAACTGGTTTTATTTCGCCACATTTATTGGTAAAAATAAAAATTTTGAAACCGCTTTGTGCAGCCTTTTGTATTAATGGTAAGATATAAGAAGTTGTAATTTTTCCATAATATTCATTTAAAAAGTTTGATAGCATGTTGTCCCAAGGATCAACTACAAAAAACTGTATCTTGAGGTAAAAAAGATGAATTCATAACATAAAAAATTAGACTTTAGTGACTTATTAATTACTTGTAACACTTCCTGGCTTCATTTCTTTCAATTCATAACTGTCCATTTTCATAAAGAATAAATCAGGGCCTTTATAATCGTGATATAACTTCATTTGAATTTTTTCGGACTCAGCCTTAAACTTAATAATCCAAGGCTCAGTTTCACCTTTTTCAAATTTAAACTCGTGTTCAAGAGTTTTAAGACACCCTGCCTCTAAATAACTTGCCTTTAGAATGAAAACATTTCTCTCAGCATTTTCTTTTTGAAGTGATTTAGAGAAGATAATAAATTCATACTTCTTTCCTTTTGATAAACCATGTAAAGTCCAAATGTGATTAGTATTTCTAAACAAAGCCCCTATGGTATTTGAGCCTTGATTCTCTATTACCTTTTCTAAAGTTAATAATGATAGTTTAACGCCAGCTTTTAACGATAAGGGGTAGAACATTGGTTTATCCAGACCAATGTTCCCCACTGGATCCGAATTTAAGTATATATCCTTTCCTGTATAAAGGTTAAAATTATTTCTTGTAATGGTATATATAAATTCAATCGATTCCGGCTCAGTTTTATATGTTTTAATTATTTCTTTAAGACTTAATGGTAATTTACTTTTATCACTTATCAATTTATAGTATCCACCATATGTTGGATCATACAGCCTCCACTTACCATCCACAAAAGCTTCTATTACCACATGACCATTTTGTTTGGTAAAATAATTTATAGTTATGATACGAGTTTTTATATTTTGACAAGCACATAACGCTGCCAGTAAATTTGAATAATCTCCACAGATTCCAGTTTTTTCACTAATTACAGTATTTAAGTCTGATTTCGAGGGAGAACTACAGCTAAACGTGTTAATATAATTCATAAAACTTATTATCTTATCATGATCCCTTTCTAGATCCTTGCATAAAGCATCTGAAAGATTCTTTATTTTTAACGTAATAGGCACTCTAAAGACTGACAGAGGATTTCTCTCATCCGTAGCAGATAAATAAAGTTTATGTTTTTCATATGTCTGTTGTGTTAATTTTTCAAATACCTTTATTTTTTTTAAAAGAACTCTATCTTGCCCAGCAAAATCAAAAAAAGTCAGTTTTATCTTTTTACATCCTTTAACTCGGTTAAATTTGATTATTGATTCTAGAGACCTTTCTTTTTCATAATCTTTTACTTTTCCTATCTCTTTATTTTTTTCATCAAGCAGAGTAATTTCTACTGTACGGGCAAAGCAAGAGGTTGAATACCATTTTATATATATGCCTTCAACCTCACTAGGCTTCTCTATCCCAAATTCAACATAACTGACGTCTTCACCTACGTACCCTGCAACATATTCTGAATTTGGAGAAGTAGATATTGCATTTTCAAACCCAAAACCTTCATATGTAGCAGAAGCATTTTCTATTTTTAAAGGAAGCTCTTTATCTACATCTGTTTCAGAATGAGGTAAATAAAACTGTAGTAATAAGAGAAAGGCAACAATTAAAAAAAAGGCACCAGTTATTTTACGAGAAAATTTCATAATAATTTATGTCCTTTCTTTCATTACATTTATCATTATTGTAAACACCCTCTAATACTAATCTTAAATCATCCATTGACGTTCAATAATTAATAATATGTACTAAAAATTCATAAACCAAATAGAGATCATAAGCTTTTTTTAATTCAATAAATAGTTTCCTAATTACTTGTAACACTTCCTGGCTTCATTTCTTTCAATTCATAACTGTCCATTTTCATAAAGAATAAATCAGGGCCTTTATAATCGTGATATAACTTCATTTGAATTTTTTCGGACTCAGCCTTAAACTTAATAATCCAAGGCTCAGTTTCACCTTTTTCAAATTTAAACTCGTGTTCAAGAGTTTTAAGACACCCTGCCTCTAAATAACTTGCCTTTAGAATGAAAACATTTCTCTCAGCATTTTCTTTTTGAAGTGATTTAGAGAAGATAATAAATTCATACTTCTTTCCTTTTGATAAACCATGTAAAGTCCAAATGTGATTAGTATTTCTAAACAAAGCCCCTATGGTATTTGAGCCTTGATTCTCTATTACCTTTTCTAAAGTTAATAATGATAGTTTAACGCCAGCTTTTAACGATAAGGGGTAGAACATTGGTTTATCCAGACCAATGTTCCCCACTGGATCCGAATTTAAGTATATATCCTTTCCTGTATAAAGGTTAAAATTATTTCTTGTAATGGTATATATAAATTCAATCGATTCCGGCTCAGTTTTATATGTTTTAATTATTTCTTTAAGACTTAATGGTAATTTACTTTTATCACTTATCAATTTATAGTATCCACCATATGTTGGATCATACAGCCTCCACTTACCATCCACAAAAGCTTCTATTACCACATGACCATTTTGTTTGGTAAAATAATTTATAGTTATGATACGAGTTTTTATATTTTGACAAGCACATAACGCTGCCAGTAAATTTGAATAATCTCCACAGATTCCAGTTTTTTCACTAATTACAGTATTTAAGTCTGATTTCGAGGGAGAACTACAGCTAAACGTGTTAATATAATTCATAAAACTTATTATCTTATCATGATCCCTTTCTAGATCCTTGCATAAAGCATCTGAAAGATTCTTTATTTTTAACGTAATAGGCACTCTAAAGACTGACAGAGGATTTCTCTCATCCGTAGCAGATAAATAAAGTTTATGTTTTTCATATGTCTGTTGTGTTAATTTTTCAAATACCTTTATTTTTTTTAAAAGAACTCTATCTTGCCCAGCAAAATCAAAAAAAGTCAGTTTTATCTTTTTACATCCTTTAACTCGGTTAAATTTGATTATTGATTCTAGAGACCTTTCTTTTTCATAATCTTTTACTTTTCCTATCTCTTTATTTTTTTCATCAAGCAGAGTAATTTCTACTGTACGGGCAAAGCAAGAGGTTGAATACCATTTTATATATATGCCTTCAACCTCACTAGGCTTCTCTATCCCAAATTCAACATAACTGACGTCTTCACCTACGTACCCTGCAACATATTCTGAATTTGGAGAAGTAGATATTGCATTTTCAAACCCAAAACCTTCATATGTAGCAGAAGCATTTTCTATTTTTAAAGGAAGCTCTTTATCTACATCTGTTTCAGAATGAGGTAAATAAAACTGTAGTAATAAGAGAAAGGTAACAATTAGAAAAAAGGTACTAGTTATTTTACGAGAAAATTTCATAATAACTACTTAAGCAAGTTTTATAAAATTAAGAATAACTATAATAATCTTCATAAAAGAGCCTCTTCTATACTATACAAAGTCTTTAATGCACTCATTATCCTAATTCAACTATTTTATTAACGATTTTTATTCCTGCATCTCCTGAACCGTATACTTTACACTCAAAACTGGATAGATTAACCACCGGGTTTAGTGCATGTTCAATAATTTTTTCTACTGATACCCCGACAATTACATTTGCTCCAGATTCCACAGTCTCTAACCATTCTGTTTCTTCTCTAATCGTTATACAAGGAACCTTTAAAAAGTATGCCTCTTTTTGCATTCCCCCTGAATCAGTAATTATAGCCTGTGCGTTCTTTTGTAACCATAACGTTTCTTCATAAGATAATGGATCAGTAGTTATAACATTATCCAAATAATAACTAAACCCATACTTCTTAATTAACTTTTTAGTACGAGGATGCACAGGAAAAACTACAGCAATTTCTTTAGCAAGTCTTTGTAAAGCGGTTAATATATTTTCCAATCTATGTTTATTATCAGTATTTTCTGCTCTATGACAGGTCACCAAAACATACGGCTTTTTTCCGCCTAAAAAATTATCATAAAAAATCTTATCGTTTTTACTATCCATTCTATTGTTATAAAATAGAAGTGCATCATACATTACATCTCCTACATTATAAACTTTCCCTGTTATTCCCTCTGCTTTTAAATTTTGAACAGCAACCTCACTAGTACAAAAATGTATATCAGAAATTCTATCTACTAATACCCTGTTTATTTCCTCCGGCATTTTCATGTTAAATGAGCGCAAACCTGATTCAACGTGTATTATAGGTACGTGTAATTTAGCGGCAGCTATTGCGCCAGCAAGCGTAGAATTTGTATCTCCATATACTAGCACCCAATCTGGTTTCTCAATTAATATAATTTCTTCTATACCTATTAACATTTCCGCGGTCATTTTACCATGTGAACCACCAGAAACATTTAAATTATAATCTGGTTTAGGAATTTCAAGCTGGTCAAAGAAAATCTGGGACATATTTTTATCAAAATGCTGTCCGGTATGTACAATAACCTCCTTTAAAAGGCTATTATTTAACACTTTTATTGCGTTTGAGACCACGGCCGCTTTAATAAATTGTGGTCTGGCACCAATAACAGTTATTATTTTCATAGTTTTATTTGCTTAAACTTAAAATAATCTCATTTAACCTATCTGCAATATACTGTTGATGTGCTTCACTAAGATAAGGATGCATAGGAATACTTAAAACATTTTCAGCTAAATGCTCGCATACTTTTAGACCACCTTTTTCAGCTATAGGGTAGCGATTATATGCTTTTTGTAAATGCAAAGGCTTGATGTAATAAACAGAAGTTGGTATACCTACTTCTTTACATTTTAGCATTAACTCAGACCTATCAATATTTTCGGGAAGGACCATGGTGTATTGAGCCCAAACAGAGGTTGCCCCTTCAATAACTTGAGGTTTTTTAAGTATATTTGTAATATTATCATTGTAATATCTAGCTACTTTTTGCCTCGAAGTAATTTCGTTTTCAAATATTTTAAGCTTTTCAATAAGTATAGCAGCTTGGATAGTATCCAAGCGACCATTTATTCCTATCATCACGTTATCATATTTATCTGATCCTTTCCCATGTATCTTTAAACTTCTTAGCTTGGTTGCTATTTCATCATTGTTAGTAAATACCGCTCCTCCATCCCCGTAACACCCAAGCGGTTTAGCAGGAAAAAAACTAGTAGTGGTTATATCCCCGATATTTCCTACTCTACGATTTTTATAATAAGCACCAAAAGCTTGAGCTCCATCTGCCATAACCCAAAGGTTATGCTCCTTAGCTATAACTGCGATACTATCATAATCAGCAGGCTGGCCGAACAAGTCTACTGGAATAATACACACAGGTCTTAACCCAAGACTTTTCGAAAGTTCTATCCCTTTATTCAAACTTTCAACATTTATATTATAAGTTTCTGGGAGGACATCAATAAAAATTGGAGTAGCTCCAACTAAAGCTACTACTTCAGCGGTAGAAGCAAAAGTAAAGCTAGGAACAAAGACTGCATCACCTGGACCTACTCCAAAAGCCATTAAACCGAGAGCTAAAGCATCCGTTCCATCAGAACAAGTAATTGAATGTTTAACTCCACAAAAAGAGGAAAGGTTTTTCTCAAGTTCTGCTACTTCAGGACCCATTATATATGTTCCGTGATCTAAAACCCTTTTTATGGCTTCATCTATTTGAAGCCTAATTTTTTTCTGTTGCTCTTGTAGATCAATAAAATTGATTACAGGTATTTCACCTCCGTTTTCAGATAAATTATGCTTTGACCACATTACTTCCCTCAAGATTTTTATTTTTGAATATGTTTCTTGTATCAATTATAAGGTTAGAATTCTCTATAACCGTTTTATAATCTACCGAGTCATGATCCGTGCATACAACTATTGCATCATGAGACTTTATAGCTTCAATAGTTAGAGATATTGATTTCATTCCTACTAACCGAGGATATTCGCTATCATGATCCATAGTACTAATTAATGGATCGTAATAATCTACTTCTGCTTTGTTATCTAAAAGGTCTTGTATAATTTTTAACGCAGGACTCTCTCTCAAATCATCTACATTTTTTTTATACGCAACTCCTATAACTAGAATCTTACTATTCCTTAGTCCTTTACCAAAACGAAGATCCATTTCTTTACGAAGTTTCTCTATAACATAATCACCCATTTGTTTGTTAATGTTCCCACTTAACTCCACAAGTTGTGTAGGCATGCCAAATTCTCTGGCTCTCCATGTGAGATAAAAAGGATCAATAGGTATACAATGCCCTCCAAGGCCAGGACCAGGATAAAAAGGCATATAACCAAAAGGTTTAGTCTTAGCTGCATCAATAACTTCCCATATATCTATATCCATTTTAGAAAATATACACTTTAATTCATTTACAAGCGCAATATTTACAAAACGAAAAATATTTTCTGTTAGTTTGACAGCCTCCGCAGTAGCAGAGGTACTAACTTCAGCTACTGCAGTGATTATTTGCTTGTAAAAAGTAGTAGCTAGTTCCCTAGAATCATCATCATCCGCCCCTACCACCTTAGGTATTGTTGAAGTATTATATGCAACATTACCGGGATCTTCGCGTTCAGGAGAATAAGCCAAATATATGTCTTTTCCTATTTTTAGACCCCTTTGTTCAAGCATAGGTGATAATAACTCTTGTGTAGTACCCGGATAAGTAGTTGATTCCAGTATAATCAGTTGTCCTTTCCTGAGTTGCGACGCTATTGTTTTAGTTGCCGAAGAAACATAGTTCATATCAGGTTCTCTATTTTTCGTAAGCGGCGTCGGAACACATATAAGTATTACATCCATTTTAGCAATATCATGCTCATTAGTAGTCGGAAAGAACTTTGAGCTCTTATTTAATGATACTATGTCTTCATTACTTAACGTTTTTATGTATGTCTGACCGGTATTTAATTTTTCTATTCTCTTAATATTCTTGTCAAAACCGATACAGTTATAACCCTGACTAACTACCGCTCGGGCTAATGGCAGACCTACATAGCCCAAGCCCATTATACCTATGGTGCATTTTTTACTGAGTATAGCTTGGGCTAATTCATGTTTCTGATTAACAATTTCAATCACTTTTGTTTCTTTAGAGTCCATATTGTTTTTTTATTAACTTATAAAAATGAATTGTATTTATTTAAGATATTACTTCTTCAAGTTCATTGTCGGAATTTAACCTATATTTTCTGTTCTCAAGAGGGCATAAGAGATCTTCACCTAATCTATTCCCTGAATGGCTCATCCACCCGATTTGGCGCGCAGGATTACCTACAACTAAAGCATGTGGTTTAACATTTTTTGTCACAACAGCACCCGCACCAACAAAGCTATATTTTCCTAATTCCACACCACAAACTATTGTAGCATTTGCTCCTATGGTAACGCCTTTCCTAACGTAAGTTCTGCTAAATTCATCTTTGCGTTCTATTTCGGATCTAGGGTTGTTCACATTGGTGAAAACACAAGACGGTCCACAAAATACGCCATCCTCTAAAACCACTCCGTTATACAAACTGACATTATTTTGGATTTTACAGCGGTTACCCACTATAACATCCGGGCCTATCATAACATTTTGTCCAATAACGCAATTTTCTCCAATTTTCGTACCTTTAAGTATATGGGAAAAATGCCATATTTTTGTTCCTACACCTACCACGCAGCCACTATCGACAATTGCAGTCTCGTGGACAAAATAACTATTGCTCTTTAATTCTAAATTAACCGAACCCTTTTTTTTTAAAGAAATTTCAGCTGCGTCTAAAACTCTTAAAACTTTTAATCCTTCTTCACCAGAAGTTAGAGGATTTTTATTTTCTATAATGGAATTTAAAAAATGTTGGCATTCATTTTTTAAAGGCTCGACTTCAGTTAATTCGACAGCAATAGGGTTAGATTTTTCTATAACAGGAAAGCTATTTTCCCACTTAACTTTATGATTATATAGTTGCAGTTTCTTATCCCATGGCAGGCAATCATCAAAAACTGCAATGGACTTGTCTCCGATAACTACAAATCTTTGTTCTTTATAAGGGTGAAACCATGAAGCGAATACGTGAGCCTTAAGACCGTTCTTGAATAATAAGTGCAACGTTGCTGTATCTTCTATTTCTTTATCAAAAAAAGAAGAACCGGAAGACCAAACCTGGGCAGGTTCACTATCAACAATACCTAGCACCATTGATATATCGTGTGGAGCAAAGCTCCAGAGTACATTTTCTTCTGTTCTTATTTTTCCTAGACTAAGCCTATTAGAATATATATATTGTAATTTCCCTAATTTATTTCCCAAAACCAGTTGTTTTAATTTTTGATAAGCAGGATGGTATTGCAAAAGATGACCTACCATTAGGTTTTTATTAACTTTGTTTGCTATTAAACAAAGCTCTTCTGCATCTTTGACATTTATGGCAATTGGCTTTTCTACAAATACATGTTTACCTGCAAGTAGTGATTGTTTTACATGCTCAGCATGCTTAGATGCGGGTGAAGCTATTACTACTGCATCTACATTACTTTCGATAACTTCATTAAACGTTAACGCTTTAACATTATAAGCTTCAGCCATTTCTTTAGCGACCACTTTTTGTTCATCGCAAACAGCTTCCAAAACTCTTAGTTCAAAGAAGTTCCGTACTAAATTTTTCCCCCAATAACCGCAGCCGATAACCGCAACTCTAACATCCCTTCTCATACATATTTTTCTATAGAATTAAATTGCAAACCTGCTTTACGACTTTAGTCAGATTTAGTATTTTTTTAGAAACGTTATAAACAAGATATATATATTATAATACTAATTCTTACAAGTTATTATTTTTAACTTAAAACATTGTGATAGGGTGCCGTATCAGATTATTAATTATTTTAAATGATTTTTTTAGTATATAATATACTGAGGAATAGCTATTATTGGATAGGTTACTAATTATAAGCTTTCTAAGCATAATTATTTCCATATTCAAATCTAGCTTTTTTAGAAGATACTTTTCCTTGGCAGTAAGATTTACCCGGGTTAACAATTAGAGACTTCATAGCTTCTCGCCCAAGAAGCATTCTATAACGCATTATATCACGTTTTGTAAGTGTTATATCTATATCCCAATGATGAAGTCCTATTTTTATCGGGGATCTAATAACTACACGCTCTTCTTTATGCCCATTCGAGCTTCTAACTATCCTGCTATCTATAATCTCAGCTACCGCACACCTTGTAATATTGTCATTATTTTGTAAAGGATGAATTACAAACTTAGCATATTTTTTGTTATTTATTTCTACAATTTCTAAATCATAAGCATGAAGGGCAGAAGTTTTTGCCCCTGTATCAATTTTTACTTTTATCAAAGGAGTATTTAACATTGGCAGAGAGGCCCATTCTCTCCAACCCACCAATAATGATTCTTTAGTTAGCATTATTCTAATTCCTCATCAAAATACATCACCTCCTCAGCAACTGCTCTTACATTATCAAAAGTTGCTACATGGAATAATGCGTCCCCATTGCTAACCAGGGGCATCATCGTAATACCAATAATAATCCCGGTTTTTTTAGCTTTAACATAGGTTTTCTCTGTTCCAAACGGGTTTGAAATTATGCCGAGTATTTGATCTTTATTTACTTTATTACCGATTTTTTTCTTGACTTGCAAGCTTCCACTAATTGGGGCTCGAACCCAATGGCTAGATTCAGCTCTAAATACTTCCCTGGATTTTGGTAACCGTGACCTAACAGATTTTTTCTGAATCATACCAATTTCACACATAACGGCAATAATCCCGTTTTCTGCTGAAGAAATTATTTTCTCGTCATATCTTAAAGCTTCTCCGCCCTCAAATAGTAAAATATTTATTCCTTTTTCAAAAGCCGCCTGACGCAAGGATCCATCCCTCATATTAGAATTTAAAATTACTGGCACTCCAAACACCTTTGCTAGCTTCTCTACCTCAGGATTATCTAAACATCCTCTAACTTGCGGAAGATTAAACCTATGAGCACTGCCGGTATGAAGATCAATACCGTATTGACATTTCATAACTATTTCTTTCATAAAAACATGGGCTATCCGCGAAGCAAGGGAGCCGTTTTTTGAACCCGGAAATGTTCTATTCAAATCTCTTCTATCCGGTAGATATCTGAGATTGCGGTTAAAACCAAAAACGTTCACAATCGGTACCGCAATCAAAGTCCCTTTTATAGAAGAAAGAATTTTCTTGCGAGAAAGTAGCCTTTTTATTGATTCAACACCGTTAATTTCGTCACCGTGTATAGCACCGCTAACGAACATTACAGGCCCTTCCTCTTTTCCGCGAATTACTTCTACCGGTATTGTAATATCTGTATGGTCATAGAGTTTGGCAATTACAATTTCTAATTGTTTTCTTTTCCCTTTTTCTATTTTTGTCCCATTAATAACCAAGTTTTTTTCTATATACATGACTTAATCATTTTACACTTTCTGATTACTTCTTTTTTTCAAGCGATTAATAGCAAATTTTTCTATATATTCTATAATTGCAGTTGCAATGTCCTTACCAGTTACTTTTTCTATTCCTTCGAGACCAGGAGATGAATTCACTTCCAGTACCAACGGGCCATGGGATGATCTTACAATATCTACTCCTGCTACATTAAGACCTAAAGATTTTGCTGCTTTTACGGCTATAGCCCTTTCTTCAGGCCTAAGTTTAATAGGTTCTGCTCTGCCACCTACATGCAGATTAGAACGAAAATCACCATCAGCACTTTGGCGTTTCATAGCTGCAAAAACTTTATCTCCGATTACAAAACACCTAATATCGGAACCTCCAGCTTCTTTAATAAATTCCTGTACCAAGAAATCTGCTTCTAAATTTAAAAAGGCATTAATTAAACTTTCAGCAGCTTTGTTAGTTTCTGCTAGCAATACTCCCCTTCCTTGGGTCCCACTTAGAACTTTAACAATTAAAGGAGCGCCACCGACGAATTTTATAAGATCTTCTGTTGCGTTTGCCGAGTGGGCATAACTTGTTATAGGCATAGCTATATTTTTCCTTGCAAGTAATTGGTGTGCTCTCAGTTTATCTCTAGATCTAGTAATCGCAACCGATCCATTTAAAGAATAGACACCAGAAACTTCGAATTGCCGTAAAATAGCTGCTCCATAAGAAGTAACTTTCGAACCGATCCTTGGTATTACTGCATCAAATTCCAATTTAGACTTTTCGAAATCATTTTGGTAATATATATGAGGATTATTAGCAGTAATATTGACATAACATTTTAGTACGTCGATTATCTTAACCTCATGACCTCTTTTTTCCGCTGCTTCTAATAACCTTTCAGTAGAATAAATCTTTTTACTCCTTGATAATATACCTAATTTCATTTTAGCTAGTACATAAAAATTTTTTAAGTTTGTATAAGTTGTATCTTAATTTCACCATTAAGATAAGTAGGTATACACTATCAAATATGACTTAAATATATTTAATACCAAATCCTATCAAAGATTTACTGTAAAACATGGCTAGTATTGTTGTTATTAAAACACTTTATGGTTTTTATTTCTGAAGATTAGCTCAATTAATTCTAAACACAACTTTGAATCTATATCAAATCGCCTACATTTTGTAGAAACAACTTGGCTCGATGAGAATTCGGTTTTTTAAAAAATTCATTTGCCGGTTGATCTGCTAAAACCCTTCCTTGATCCATAAAAATAATTCTATCAGCAATAATTTTTGCAAATTTTATATGGTGGGTAATAACTATCATCGTCATTTGATTTTTTAACTGAGAAATGATTTCTATGATATCTTTTATTACTTCAGGATCTAGCGCAGAAGTAGGCTCATCAAATAGCATAATTTCAGGATCCATCATCAATGCACGTACTATTGCTACCCTTTGCTTTTGACCACCAGACAAGTCCATAGGATAAAAGGAAGCTTTTTCTAAGACACCGAATTGTTTTAACAGAACCTTAGCTTTTTCTTCTGATTCTTTTGGATGTACTTTAATAACGTTAATCGGTCCATAGGTTAAATTTTCTAAAACAGTCATATGCGAAAAAAGGTGAAACTGCTGAAAAACCATACCAATCTTGAAACATAACTTTCCTCTATTACGCCTTGTTAGTTTTTTTCCATCTATTAATACCGCACCACTGGTGGGGTTTTCTAAATTGTTTATACAACGTATTAAAGTCGATTTTCCACTTCCGGAAGAACCAATTATAACTACCGTTTCTCTCTTATCAAAAACTAGGTTAATATCAGAAATAACTTTTTGCCCCGCAAAGCTTTTTGAAACATTCTGAAGCGTTATCATAAGGCTAATCTTCTTTCTAAAATTTTAGCAAAGGAGCTGACTATCATAACCATTATATAATAAGTAACGGCTGCTGTTAACATCGGAGTAAAATAACTATAAGTTTCAGTAGAGACAGTTTGAGCCCTTTTCATTATATCCATACCCCCTATAACCGATATTAATGCTGACTCCTTTATTAGATTAATTAGCTCATTTACCAAAGCGGGTAAAATATTACGTAAAGCCTGGGGTAAAATTATGTCCTTCATTCTAAGCACAGGCGGGATACCTAGTGCCTTGGCCGCTTCTATTTGGCCTTTATCAATTCCTTTAATTCCGGCCTTAATAATTTCCGAAACATACGCCCCGGAATTCAAGGAAAATGCTACTACGCCAGAAACAAATATGCTTATCTTAATTTCTAGTAAACTAGGTAAGCCGTAATGGATTATAGTTAGCTGCACAAGCATTGGTGTACCCCTGAAGACCGAGGTATAGCTAACGGCGAATATTCGGAGTAATTTACTGTCGGCGGTCTTACAAATAGCAAGCGATGTTCCAATTATCATACCGAAACATATCGAAGCAATGCTATATTGCAAAGTAACCCCTGTACCTTTGATTATATAATATAGATAAGGCCAAAAAGCCACTAAATCGCTATACATGAATAAGATAAACCGAACCAACTATAAGTAAAGAGAGACAATATATCAACCACTGAACCAGAAATAATATTACCAAATAGCTTTTACGTCAATAATTTCCTATGCTTTTTCTAGTTTTGAATTACAATAATAAGATCTTGTAGTATTAAGGTAAAAGCTTATTTTATTGAAGTATAAAAATAAAATTTTTATGCTCTTTAATATTCTAAATAACTTATAGAATCTTGAATTTATATTGTAAACCCTGGAGTGTAATTATATACTTATATTTTTGATTAAATTAAAGGATAAGCACAATGTTAAAAGTTTCTTTCGAAAATAAAGATTTGGATAATAATGAAGCCATAGCAATTATTATCAATGACCAGTTAAAAATAGATTCTGACACACTGTTAATTGATCAGAAACACCATGGTCTCATATCTAAAACTATTAAGGACAAAAGAATTTTTAAACCCGAATACGGCTATTCCAAAATCTTAACCGCCACTAATAAAGATGGAGAAGTACGTTATCTTATTTTAATTGCTCTAGGCTCAGAAGATAATGTATCAGAAGTAAAAATCGAAGAAATAGGCGGAAAAATCCATTCGCTTGCTACCTCTTGTAAAGCATCTTCAGTCGGAATCCGGATACCAAGTAAAATAGGCTCTTTTAAACAGGAAAAATTTGCTGCTCTACTAGGTGGGGGAGCACTGCTTGCTTCTTATAGATTTGATAAATACCAAACAATGAAAAGTAATGATGAAAAGTTCATTACCGAAGATTTTGACATCATAGTTGATGATCGTGAACATGCACTTAAACTTTTTGAAGAGCAGAAATCTCTAGCTTTAGGAGTATTCTTCGCTCGGGATTGTATCAATGAAGTACCAAATGTTCTGTACCCAGAAAGTTACGCTGAAAGGATATTAGAAAAATTGGAACCACTTGGTATTGACGTAGATGTTCTGGGAGAAAGCCAAATGCGTAGTCTCGGTATGGGAGCTTTACTTGGTGTAGGCCAGGGTTCTACTAATGAGTCCAAATTAGTGGTTATGAAGTATAGTGGGTTAGACGATGACAGTGATCCAATATGTTTTGTTGGTAAAGGAGTAACCTTTGATACCGGCGGTATCTCGCTAAAGCCTGCAGCAGGTATGGGCGATATGAAATATGATATGGGCGGATCTGCCGCCGTAGTCGGTGCCATCAAAGCTCTCGCCCTTAGAAATGCTAAAGTTAATGTAATTGGTATAGTAGGACTGGTGGAAAATATGCCGGGAGGAAATGCTCAAAGACCCGGCGATGTCGTCAGGACTATGTCTGGTCAAACTGTAGAAGTCTTAAATACTGATGCTGAAGGACGCTTAGTTTTATGTGATTGCGTAACCTATCTACAACAAAATTTTAAACCGGCTTGTATAGTGGATCTCGCAACTTTAACAGGAGCAATATCAATTTCTTTAGGCAGTACTTACGCAGGCTGTTACGCAAACGATGATGAACTAGCCCGGCAGCTGATTACCGCTTCTATTAAAACAAATGAAAAATTATGGCGCATGCCTTTACACCCCGACTATAACGATATGCTCAAATCAACAGTTGCTGATATCGCCAATATCGGTTCTGAGAAAGGCTTAGCAGGTAGTTCTACTGCTGCACATTTTATTGGGCGCTTTATTAAAGACGGAGTAAAATGGGCTCACCTAGATATAGCAGGGGTTGCTTACGATAAAAAAGGAACAAATCCAATTTGCCCTAAAGGAGCTGTAGGATTTGGCGTAAGATTATTAAATCAATTTGTAAAAGATAATTATGAGTCCAAATAGGAAGCCTCATATTTTTGTTGTCGGTAACGAAAAAGGCGGTGCTGGAAAGACTACATGCTCAATGCATTTAATTATTGGTTTGCTCGATAGAGGATATCACATTGCAAGCATTGATGTAGACTCGCGGCAGGGTTCACTAAGCAGCTATATCAATAATCGTAAATTATACAACGACAAAAACCCTGGTAACAAGGTGCTAATGCCGGTACATTTTCATATTCAGGATAGCACCGCAAAAAGTATAACTGACAAAGAGGAAGAAGAAAAAAATCGTTTCGGGCAGGTTTTAGATCAAGTTAAAGATTATGCAGACTATATAGTAATTGATACACCCGGAAGTTATACTCACTTGTCAAGGTTTGCCCACTCTTATGCAGATACGGTCATTACTCCCGTAAATGACAGTTTTCTAGATTTAGACGTAATGGCTAAAATAGACGGCGAAACCTTTGATATAGTAAAACCCTCAATTTACAGCCAAATGATCTGGGAACAAAAAATGGAAAGGGCAGCTAGAGATAAAGGTTCGGTTGATTGGGTGGTACTTAGGAATCGACTTGCAAACCTTGATGCTCATAATAAAAGAAACGTCCACGACGCACTTGAGAAATTATCAAAAAGAATTTCTTTTCGTATCGCCCCTGGTTTTAGCGAAAGAGTTATTTTTAGGGAATTATTTCCCCAAGGCTTGACTCTTCTGGATTTAAAAGTGGCAAATTACAATAAGGCTTTTAGCATTTCTCACGTAGCAGCAAGGCAGGAATTAAGGTCCTTTCTTGAGGCTTTGGGAATAAAAAACCTTGAGAAAAAAGAGGGAGTTGCAGCAGGATTATAACATTTTTCAAATATTTTTTGCGGCCACCGATAAAGGTTTGAGCTATAAATTAATCTCTAAAAAGTGTTCATATAGGAGGGAGCTATGCAAAAAATAGAAACTGTTTGTGTAATTGGAGCCGGGGTAATGGGGAGTGGTATAGCCGCCCAAGTTGCCAACTCTAAAACTAATGTTATTTTACTCGATATTGCCGATCATAAGTCAGGTAATAAAAATAAAATTGTAAACGATGCTTACAATAGGTTATTTACACAAAAACCTGCTCCATTATCCCACCCTACTTGTGCAGAATATATAAAAATTGGGAATTTAGAAGACGACATTTCTCTAATAAGGGAAGCAGATTTAATTATTGAAGTGATTGTTGAGACACTTGAAATAAAACATCAATTGTATCAATCCATTAGCAAATACTTGAAACCAACTGCAATATTAGCGTCCAATACTTCCACCCTACCTTTAGCGCAATTAAAAGAAAAACTTCCTAATAATATCTGTACAAATTTTGTGATTACTCATTTTTTTAATCCACCTAGATATATGGAATTAGTTGAGGTTATTACTGATTCCCACCTTTCTCAGAAAATAATATCGGAATTATCCGGTTTCCTTCAAAAATCGATGGGAAAAACAATTGTATATTGCAATGATACCCCTGGGTTTATTGCTAATAGAGTAGGATGTTTTTTACTTGAATTAACAGTTCGTAAAGGGATAAAAGAAAATTTGTATCCCGCACAAATAGATTACATTTTTTCAAAGTTTTTTGGGTTTCCAAGTACTGGCATTTTCGGCTTATATGATCTAATTGGTCATGATGTAATGAACCTAATATCTGCTTCATTATTAAAATCTTTACCAACTAGCGATCAATACCATCAAGCATACCTCCCTATTAAGTTACTGGAAGAAATGAAAAGTAGAAATTTTCTAGGTAGAAAATCAGGTAGTGGTTTTTATAAATTAGTAAAAAACCCAGAAGGGGGAACAATAAAACAGGTAATTAATTTTGATAATTTAGATTATGATCCTCTTCCTCCTATCATTGAATATAAGGATATAGAAGAAGTTTTAAACGGTGATGATAAATACAGCAAATTCATATCTGATATACTTACCGATTTCTTTTCATATGTTATTTCTCTTATTCCAACAGTAACTGAAGATAAAACTGACATAGATAAAGCAATGAAGCTAGGATACAGTTTAAAATATGGGCCATTTGAGTTACTAACTAAAATGCCAGTTAAAGGAGAGAGGTGGAAGAGGCTAAAAGAGCTTAACTGGAAAACTCCTGATAATTCTAAAAATCATTCTTATGGCAAAGAACAGATACGTTCAAAAATAATCTTGGATAATGATTCAGCTCATTTGGAACTTATAGACGACCATTATGTTTTTGTTATTAAATCGAAAATGAACACATTAGACAGTAAGATATTTAATTTACTGATAGAGGCAACCAATTACTGCGAAAATAAAAACGAAGCTTTATATATATTTCCTTTAGGAGATAATTTTTCTGCCGGCGCTAACTTAAAATATTTTAAAGAAGCTATAGAAAGCAAAAGTTTCAAATTAATAGAAGAACTCCTGGATCTGGGACAAAAAGCAATGCTACGCTTAAAGTATTCCAAGGTTCCGGTTATATCTTGTGCTAGGGGATTAGCTCTTGGCGGAGGTTGTGAGATTCTCCTCCATTCAAGTCTTGTAGTTGCTCATCAAAATTTAAATAGTGGGCTCGTAGAACTTGGTGTAGGTTTAATACCTGGTTGGGGCGGAACAAAAGAAATGTTCCTACGAAGTAAAGCCAATAAACCCGCATTACTTCAGAACTTAAAAAATATACTTCACCAGAATAAATCCAGCTCTGCTGACTATTTTACTTTAGATTATTCAGTTAAAACAGCAATCAACATGAATAAAAATTTAATTCTGGAACAAGCTTTTCAAGAGAAGCTTCAAATCTCTTCTTCTAATAACAACCAAGTTGAACTTCCTGAAATAAGTTTAATTGACGAAATAGAACACAGCAGTTTTGATAAATTGCAAATTGAGGTAATGAGTTTCTTCCAAAAAATAATCGATAAAAAATCCGTGACTGAAGGCGAATTGTTAGATTTAGAAAAAGAAAAGTTCTTACAATTGGCCTCTACTCCACTCAGCTTAGAGAGGATAAGTAAATTCGTATAGCATGAGATTAATTAGTAATATAAGGAAGCCCGGTTTAATAACAGTTATGTAGAATTTACAATATTTATCACCGCTACCCATTTGTTGTGGGTAAAAAACCAAGTCAGGCAATCATTATAGCTAATCATTATTTTTATAGTTATAAATCTTTAGACACTATGATAAACTTCTTATAATAAAATAAGTAGAATATACAGAAAAACACCTATTGGTTTTTAGCGAGGAGTTCTCATGATACAAAAAATATTATTTTTAGTAATTGTTTTAACCTTAACTGCGTGTGATCAAGAGCAAACGGTTGATGATCCAGCAAAAACCCAAATAGAAGAATATACGAAGAAATTAGTAGTATGTGATGAAGAAGAGGTAAATAAGAATTATGTACGTAACCTATCTGAGGTAGCTCCAGATGATATTGTTATCGGCGATCCGAAAAGTAAAATTGTTCTAGTAGAATATTTTGCTCCTACCTGCCCTCATTGTGTACATTATCACCAGAAAATATTTCCACAAATAAAAGAAAAATATATCAATAATAATAAAATTGCTTACGTAATTAGAGAATTTATCGGTAATAAGCAGGATCTAGATGCCACTATTCTTGCAAGGTGTAACGGCTATACCGATACTTATCTAAAATTTTTAGAGGTTATTTTGAATCAACAAAATAATTGGGCATTTAGCAAAAATTATCGAGAGATTTTAACTAATATAGGTAGCTTGGGTGGGATTTCTCCGGAAAATTTTTCGGCCTGTTTAAACGATCAGGATAAAATAAAAATACTAATGGAAAATACCAAACTAGTAACTAATTTATCTACGTTTGTCGGCACCCCTACTTTCTTTATAAATGGGAAACAATTTAATGAAAGATATACTTTTGAGGAATTATCAAAAGCGATCGAGAAAGAATTAAGTATTGATAATTAATTGCTTTTAAGTTATGACAGCTGATAATGTAGAAGAAGTAAAAAAGAAGATAGCAAAAATAAAAGAAGAACAATTGGGTTTACCCTCTAAAAAACGCACCGGTTCTCCAATTATTGATATTGCCTCAGAACTTGTTGCAGGAGCTATAGTCGGGGTAATAATGGGAATTTTACTCGATAAATTATTTAATTCTAAACCTTTATTCCTTATAATTTGCATTATACTTGCCTCAATAGCAACTTTCCGATCTATTTGGAAAAAATATACATAAAAATTCATTGAATTAATATGAAACACAGCCCTTTAGACCAATTTAAAATAAAAGAGCTAGCAAGTATTCAATTGTTTGGGTATGACCTTACTCTAACCAACTCCGCCTTATTTATGATGCTAGCTAGCTTTCTTATCATTCTTTATTTTACTTTAGCTTTTAAGAGTAAGAAACTAATACCGACAAGATTACAGCTTAGCGGTGAGTTGTTCTACAGCCTAATTACTGATGCCTTAAACCAAAATGTAGGGAGTAAAGGTAAAAAATTTGTTCCTTTTGTTTTTACATTATTTATGTTTATTATGGTATGTAACCTCTTCGGTATGATACCCTACGGATTTACTGTTACAAGCCATATCTCCATTACATTTGCCCTTGCAATGATGGTGTTTCTACTGGTTACTTTACTCGGGTTTATATTACACGGACTTCATTTTCTGTCTTTATTTCTGCCGACTGGAACCCCGTGGTGGTTAGCCCCATTAATGATATTAATTGAATTATTTGCTTATCTTGCACGACCTGTAAGTTTGTCACTACGTTTAGCTGCCAACATGGTAGCTGGCCATGTATTAATTAAAGTTATAGCTGGTTTTATTGTGTCTATGGCATTTTATCTTAAAATTGTTCCTATACCTTTCGTTTCTATATTGATAGGTTTTGAAATTTTCGTTGCAATTTTACAGGCTTACATATTTACTATATTATCATGTGTTTATTTAAATGATGCAATTAATTTACACTGATATATAAGTATAGCAATCTTGCTGGCCTATATCGGGGGGAAAGGATGGTATAGACTGGTTTTGATAGACTGGTTTTGATTTTAATTAATTTAGAATTTTAAGGAGGAAAAATATGGAATCTATGATGGCTCTCAAATTTATCGGTGTAGGGCTTATGGCATTTGGAATGTTAGGTTCAGCAATTGGAGTAGGAAACATTTTTAGCTCATTGTTAAATTCGATAGCTCGTAATCCTTCTGCAGCAGATCATTTGCAAAGAATGGCTTTTATCGGTGCGGGTCTTGCCGAAGCAATGGGACTATTCTCATTTGTTATCGCCATGTTATTAATTTTTACATAACGCAGGAAGGTATATGCCTCAATTTGATGTATCAAGTTTTGGTACACAGTTATTTTGGCTAACATTGGCTTTTGGAATTCTTTATATTGCAATAAGCAAACTCATTGTGCCTAAAGCTGAAAGTATAATAATAAACCGTAACCGTTATTTAGAAGAAAATATCACTGCTTCTGAAAATGATTACGGTAAAATTGAATTTTTGCGAAAAGAAAAGGAAATGAAACTGCGCAAACTTAATATTGAAATTGAAAAATTGCGCAAGGAAGCTACCGACTCTTTAGATGCCAATTTTGCCTCAAGAACCGCAGAACTTAACGAAACTCTATCGAGAAAAACTAAGGAATCCTTTTTAGATGTTCAAAAGTACCTTGCTTCTTTTCATAAGCATGAAAATGAATCCTGTATTGATTTAGCGGCATTTATAATTGAGAAAATTACTAATAAACCTGCTGACTTAAAGATGCTAGAAAAAATTTATAGAGAAAAATAATGCACTTTTTTGATGAAAATTTCTGGATAGCAGTTAGTTTTGTAATTTTTTTGTACTTTGCTTACAAACCTATTAAAAAAGCTATTATTAATTCTTTAGATGCTAAAATTAATGAAATAAAAGAAAAGTTAGCTCAAACTGAAAAAATTAAAGCTGAAACTAAACTCCTCCTTGAAGCAACGCAAAAAGAGATGGAAAACTTTGAGGAATATAAACACCAAATAATTAATAAGGCAAAAATCAGCACTGAAAAATTGATCGAAAAAAGAACAAAGGAAATGGAAATAGCTTTAACTAGGAAAAGCGAAGATGCCATTAAACTTATTGAAAATGAAAAATCAAAAATAAGCCAGCAGTTAAGAGATGAATTCACCGACACTGTAATTAATTTAGTTCGTAGTTATTTAGCTAAATCAAAAAATAACTCTGTATCGGATGAAGAAATCATTAACAAGTTTATAAAACAAAAGAATTAAAGTCGACTTATTAAATAATATTTTTGCTAAATCAAGGAAAATCAGACTAGAAATTTATGGAAAACTGCATTAAGTTTTTGCTTGGCATTTAGTTATTATAGGTGATTAAATGCTATTTCAAACTAATAAAATAAATTTAGAGTTGGGATAGACATAGTAAACTTCTTAAACCATACAAGTAGGCTCAGAGTATATTTTATTAGTGAAAATGATAAAAGCGTGTAACCTTTTATTTACATGGTGGAGCCAAGGGGAATCGAACCCCTCACCTTTTGAATGCCATTCAAACGCTCTACCAACTGAGCTATGACCCCATTCTTCAGTGACCCATTATAAATAAATATGCTTTATTTGCAATAGAGTTATTGAAGTCTTCGGAATAGTAAATATATAGAGGACATTAAAAACTCTAAGAAGCGATGGAAAATACAATAATACCGGAATTTAATAAGCTAAACAGGACTTTTGCCAGAAGAATAGGTAAAAGATTATCTAACCAAAATAAAGAACTTCTTGCAAATGTCCTACCCAAATATCTTTTCTCTAACGAATTGCTCGCTTTTAGCGGTAAACAAAAAAAATATCTAGAGATTGGTTTTGGTATGGGCGAGCACTTATTTAACCAAGTTGTTTTAAATCCCGCAAATTTATATATTGGAGTAGAGGTTTATTTAAATGGTATAGCGAATTTTCTAAAGCTAGTTGCTAAAAGCCAAAACGATAATTTTTTGATTTGGCCTAATGATTTAGATATGATCTTAAAAGATATACCCAACCGTTCTTTGGAAGGCATTTATGTTTTGTTCCCAGATCCATGGCATAAAAGGAGATATATGAAAAAACGTCTCATAAATAAAGAACGATTAGAACTTTTAAAATTAAAATTGAAAATCGGCGGCTTTATAGCTTTCGCTTCCGACATAGAAGATTATTTTGAAAATGTAAAAAAATTATTTTTAGAAGATAAAGTATTAAACCTCCAAAATACTGACTTTTTGACCCCTCACGAGGGCTATATAACAACAAAATACCACCGGAAATCGATAAGAGAAAATAGAGTAGCCTGCTTTCTTCAGGCTATTCTATCCGAAGAAACTTAGATTTATTTTATAGTATTTATCGGGGATCGAGACTAATTAAAAAGTAACAAAGCGCACTAATTTTTCTATTTTTTTCGAAAGGTAATAATTAAATCAGAGATTAGTGATTCCCTTCATATTCTAGATGGGGATTCTTTTGGTTGCTTTGCCTTTCCTTTAGCAAATATAGACCCTGTTCCGTGATTAAAAACTAATTTTCTAAGTTTAATGAGAGGAGAAGTAATTAGGCCTTTTACATATTTCGAATTACATACTATTTAATAGAAATTGTGTTTTAACCCCTGTTCACATTGCTAAAAGTAAATACAAATCCTCTCCATCCACCGTAATATTACAGAATATATCCGCTATAATTACTTTCTTTGGAAGAAATCACTATCCTTATAGAATTATTCTTTAATCAGACTTTTTAAATCTTGAAAAGCAGCTTCCAGATTAATATAGTCTGTGGATCTCAGTACTAAAGAAGTTCCGTGTATACCTTCTCTTGTAAATGGATAACTTCCCATATCAACACCAGGGTATTTATTCTGTAAGGCTTCAAGGTGCGCTGCTATTTTGCTTTCCCCAATCATCACAGTATGAGATAAACTACGTACAACCTTTCCATGCTTTAAAGAAGGAATAATAGAGTTTAGCATAGATTCCATAATATCCGGTACACCTGCTAAACAGTAGACATTTTTGATAGCAAAACCCGGAACTTTAGTCACATCATTTCTTATCAAGGTACTTCCTTCTGGAATGAAAGCCATTTTTTCTCTAGCCTTGTTCATATGCTCACCCCGACTCTGGTAAAATTGTTCTAGAAGTTTATAAATAACTCCGCTGCGAACGTAAGGAACATTAAAGGCTTCAGATACAGCAAGGCTGGTAATGTCATCATGCGTTGGACCGATACCGCCGGTAGTAAAAACATAATCATATTTTTGACTTAAAGCCAGAACAGAGGCTATAATAACTTGTTTTTCATCCGGTACAGTTCTAGCTTCCTTTATTACTACTCCAATTTTTTCAAGGGTTTTTGCAATAGTTTGGGTGTTAGTGTCCAAAGTGCGGCCTGAAAGTATTTCATTACCTATTATTAATATGGCCGCACATGGATTCTGCATAATATAAAGTGAACTAATTTATAGGTTTATATCTATTTTCTATCCCCAAAAAACCTTAGCAAATATAAAAATAAGTTAATAAAATCTAGATACAAGGTAAATGCTCCAAGCACTGCCATTTTTTGGCCCATTTCTCCACCGCCTGAATTATAATAAATGGTTTTCAATTTTTGGGTATCCCAAGCAGTTAGTCCCATAAATATAGCTATACCAATAAAGGACGTTGCAAAATCAATAGCAGGGCTTCGTAAGAAAATATTTACAAGCGAAACGACTATTATCCCTATCAATCCCATTATGAGGAAAGAACCCATGGATGTTAGATCGGTTTTTGTAGTGTAGCCATAAAGGCTCATAGCGCCAAATACAGAAGCGCAGATAAAAAATGTTCGAGCCAGAGATTGACCGGTATATACAAGTCCTAAATACGATAACGACATTCCCATAACTGCTGCATAAACCCAGAATAAAGTTTGTGCAGTACTTACCGACATTCTACCAAGACCCATAAAGAAATATATAGCGATTCCCAAAGGGGCAAAAGATATAAGCATTCCAAGGCCAGATGTCGATATAAATTCACCATTTGGGCCAACATTAAACATTAAGCCTGCAAGAGGAGGAAAGTTTAAGGTTGAAAAAGCAAATACTCCAGTAACAACAAGGCCCATCGCCATAAAGTTATATATCTTGAGCATGTAATTTCTTAGTCCCTCATCAAAGCTGCCTTTATCTTTAACAAAGGATTTTGTATAATCAATCATAAATCACCTCTAATTAGTAGTTAAGTATCTAATGTTATAATATAGGCTTAATGTATACTTTTTTCAAGCGCATATCTATTTTAGTAACTGCCCTTTAATTCAATATGCACCCAAGCAACATAGAAAAAGCCATAATAAATCCTACATACACATTAGATTTAAACCTTATTAGACAATTAGCGGGGTCGGTAACGTCTAAGCTTTTTACTTGCCAAAACAACACAAAAAGAGCGATAGCTCCTCCTATTAATCCTAAGTAATTATTAGTTGATAAATTTGCAACTACATAAAGCACCATAAAAATAATGTAAGCACACAGTATAAATAACTTATAATTTTTATCCTTCAAAAAAATTGCTGAGGATTTAACTCCTATAGATTTATCGTCTTTAATATCCATAAACGCATATATACTATCGTAACCAAATGTCCAGAATCCGCAAGCAATATACATTAAGAACGCTCCTACAGAAATATCATCTTTGATTTCTGCATAGCTGATTAAACAACCAAGGTTAAACGTTAATCCTAAAAGAACCTGAGGAAAGTAAGTAAAACGCTTCATTAAGGGATATATAACGATCATACAAAATGCAATTATTCCGATAATTATTGGGATAATTGTGAAATATAAAAGGGTCCACATAGTTAAAAGAAGCAGCAAACCCAAAATGATTAGCGCTAGCTCAGTAGATATAGTGTTATTTGCTAAAGGTCTATTTTTGGTACGCAGTACTTGCTTATCAAAATCTCTATCAAAAAAATCGTTGATGACACAACCGGAACTTCTTGCAAGTACACTTCCAACAAAAAGCACTGGTATATAGTATAAATCAATAGGTTCTTCATAAGCTAAGAATAGTCCAAATAATGCAGGAGAAAAAACTAATAAATAACCTACTGGTTTATCGAGACGGAGTAACTCTACTATCGTAGAAAAAATCTTTGGCATTTCTGGTTATTTATAATATATTTCTATTCTAAAATTAAACTAACTTACAAAGTGTATTATGATGTTATTCCCCAAAAAATACAAGTTCGATGAAAGTGAAAAGAAATGGCAAATTTTTTGGCAAGAAAAGGGTATATATCATTGGAACGAAGCAGAAACAAGAGAAAACAGTTTTATAGTTGATACACCGCCTCCAGGAGTCTCCGGGCAGCTGCATATTGGCCACATATATAGCTACACTCATACAGATTTTATTGTAAGGCACCGCAGAATGAAAGGCATGAATATTTTTTACCCCATGGGTTTTGATGATAATGGTTTACCTACAGAGAGGTTAGTTGAAAAAGAAAAAAATATCCGGGCAAACTCCACAACCAGACAAGAATTCATTAATATTTGCAACGAGGTTATAGCCAAAGAAGAAGCAAAATTTAGAGCCTTGTTCAACAGGGTGGGGTTATCAGTAGATTGGAGCTTAGAATACCAAACTATTAATCCGCTTTCCTGTAAAATCTCTCAAATGTCTTTTTTAGATCTAATTGAAAAAGGAGAAATTTACCGTGACTCGCAGCCGATGTTATGGGATCCTGTGGATCAAACAGCCCTTGCCCAAGCTGAAATCGAAGATCGTGAAAAAAACACTTTCATGAATGATATTTTATTTTCCTTAGAAAATGGGGATAAAATAACTATTGCTACTACCCGGCCAGAATTACTACCGGCTTGTGTCTCTATTTTTTTTCATCCTGAGGATAAAAGATACAATTACTTAGAAGGTAAATTTGCTTTCTCTCCCTTATTTAACGTTAAAGTTCCTTTACTTGCTGATGATATGGTGGATTCTGAGAAAGGAACAGGCTTGGTAATGTGCTGTACATTCGGCGATCAAACAGATATTGCATGGTGGAGAAAGCATAAGCTACCAACTAAGATTATTTTAAGTAAACAAGGAAGAATAGAAAACATAAAATTTGATAATAACTGTACTAACAAGTTAAAAGCTGAAGAAATCGCTGCTCAACTTACCGGTCTTACCGTTACTGCAGCACGCAGCAAGATCATTGAATTGCTAAAGGAAGAAGGCGTTCTTGTAAATCAGGTATCCAAACTTCAAACAGTAAAATGTGCAGAAAGGTCCGGTGCTCCTCTTGAAATTCTTACTACGCCTCAATGGTTTATAAAAACTATTATTCATAAGGAAGCTCTGTTAAAAAAGTCTGCAGAGTTAAATTGGTACCCGAAATTTATGAAAATCAAGCTGGATAGATGGATAGAGGGAATAGGAATGGATTGGTGTATTTCACGCCAGCGGTACTTTGGTGTTCCTTTTCCAGTTTGGTATTCCAAGCGTGCCGGAGAAGAAGGCAAACCAATATTTGCAAAAATTCACCAGTTGCCTGTTGATCCACTCGTTGACTTACCAGAAGGGTATAGCAAGGATGAAATAATACCAGATTATGATGTTATGGACACCTGGGCTACGAGTTCTGTTTCACCTCAATTAAACTCACATAGTATCTCAAATAATTACATGATAGATGAGCCACGGCACAAAAAATTATTTCCTGCAGATCTGCGGCCTCAAGCACATGAAATCTTAAGGACTTGGGCCTTTTATACCATGCTTAAGGCTTACTTACATGAAAATACTCTCCCTTGGAAGGATATAATGGTTAGCGGTTGGTGTCTGGCCGAAGACAAAAGTAAAATGTCTAAATCCAAAGGAAATATTCTTATACCAGAAATATTATTAGATGCGCATGGTTCAGATGTTATAAGATACTGGTGCGCTAGCTCAAGACTAGGAACAGATACTGCTTATTCTGAAGACGTTATTAGTGGCGGCAAAAGATTAATAAACAAACTTTGGAATGCAGCTAAATTTGCGAGTACTCATTTCGGCAAAATACCTGAGATCGATAAAGCTCTTTCTCTTTGTGAGCTAAAGCATAAAATTACTAGAGATTTTGATAAATACTTAATCAATAAACTAATAGATTTAGTAGACTTTGCTGATGAGGAATTAACGAATTATGAATATGCAACCGCAATAGATAAAACTGAAAAATTTTTCTGGTCGCTGTTTTGTGATAATTACTTGGAAATAACAAAAACTAGAGCTTATAATGAGAAAGGGGAAGATGATGAAGGAGCATTAAGCACACATTTAACTTTATATCATACCTTAAAAACCTTACTACAATTATTTGCTCCTGTTATTCCACATATTACCGAAGAGTTATTTCATATACTTTACGCAAAAAATAATTCAGAAAGTATTCATATGAGAGGCTCCTGGCCTAATGTTAAAGAAGCTAAATTTACTGATATAGATGAAACTGAATCAGAAGATTTGCTTGAAATTCTGGAATTAGTTAGAAAGGTTAAAGCACAAGATAATTTATCAATTAAAGTGCCAATAAGTTATATAGAGATTGCAGGAACCAAGCTACCGGATAATTTAACATCAGATCTAAAAAACGTAACTGCTGCAAAAGAAATTGTATATGTAGAACAACTAAACTCAAAAAATCAGGGCTTAAAAGGAAAGAACCTACAAATTAATATTGTATACTAGAAAAATAACCTTAATTTTTATGATTTTATCCAAGTGCGTTAATGTTTAAATTAAAATATAGCTAAGTTTTTTATGAAAAGAGAATAAAAAGGGTTTAGATATATTATAATGAGGGTATAATAAAAAATAGTTAATTAAGAGAAATACCTAATAGCTTCCAGTAATAAAGCTTTATAAATAAGAGGTAAAGAAAAATTATCTTACGGTAAAGCAGCGATAAAAGAGGAAAAAATAGTTTTCTTTATAATTATCTATTATTTTCTTCGTTCTTTCAGGGTTATTTGCGTCCTTGTCTAAAATACCACATCTGCTCTTTCGGCTGCCATAATTCCAATTTCTGAAATAATCTAGGTATAATCTTTTTATATCACGTTAGTAATATAACCTACCCTAGAATTTTATACACTTAGCTCCACAGTACCAATAAAAAATTTATTAGAGCAAAAACTATAATGGTTAAAATTACAGCTCATCCGGTTACCTTTACACAGTTTTTAATTCGCTTTACATTAACTCTTTCGCAGCAGCAAGAGAATTAGCAGTTATTTCTTTGCCGGAAATCATTCTAGCTAGTTCACGTGATCTTTCTTCGCGATTAAGAGAATGAGCAGCAACTAAAGTATTTGCCATCATCTGAGTTTTTGCCACTAGGATATGCTGGTTGGCTTTACCAGCAACTTGCGGCTGATGGGTAATTACTATCACTTGTGCAACTTTACTTAAGGTTTTTAGTCTCTGCCCGACAGCATCAGCGACACTACCGCTAATTCCTACATCTACTTCGTCAAAAATAATAGTTTTTTGAGTAGTTTTATCAAATAATGCAGTTCTAAATGCAAGCATGAATCTTGATAGTTCGCCTCCAGAAGCTATTTTATCAATAGGGGCTCGTGGCATTCCGGGATTGGTCGAGGCAAGAAATCTTACCTCATCTATGCCGTTAATCCCAGCGTTCTTCTCTTCTGAATTAATTTCAACAGCAAATAGTGCTTTCTTCATATCCAGCATCGACAACTCACCCATAGTTTTTGTCTCAAGCCCTCGCGCTGCTATTTGCCTATTTTCGGATAGTAAAGTTGCTTTATGTAAATATTCTTGTTTAGCACTTAGTACCTTCTCATTCAACTCTGTGCTGTTTTTAATCTTCTGTTCAAGTAATATAAGCCTTTCTTCGCTATGTTGTCTCAAGTTGCCTAATTCACTTACAGCACATCCATGCTTTCTAGAAATGGATCTAATCGAATATAATCTATCCTCTATTTCGGGCAGCGAATGGTCTGGCAAATCAAAGCCATATAGAATATTAGTTAAAGCTGATTTAGTTTCTTCTACTTTATTATATATTTCATCTAAATAGATATTTACATTATTATATATTTCAATATTCTCCGATTTATTTATATTCCTTTGGGTTTTAGCTATAATTTGTTCTATATTACTTCCCTCTATATCATTCAAAATAGATTCTATTAACTTAATTTCTTTCTTTCGGGTTTGCAGTCGTTTTTTAATTTCGGTTAACTCTTCTTCCTCACCATCCTTAATATCTAAAACTTTTAGTTCTTGGCATATATGAGTTAGATAATCTATTTCTTTAATAATAGCTTCTTTTTCTGCGCTTGCTTTTAATATTTCAGAATGTAATTCCTGCCATAATTTATATAGATCCATTACCTCTTTTTTCAGTTGAAGGTTACCAGCAGATTGATCAAGTATTTCTAAGTGGGAAGAGGTCTTCAAAAGCAATGTATGGTTATGTTGGCCGTGAATTTCTAAAAGATACTCGAATAAATCAGAGACTACCTTCTGAGTCACTATATTATCATTAATAAAAAACTTTCTACGGCCGTTAGCGTACTGAATTCTCTTTATTACTACATCATCGCCTGCATCAAGGTTGATATCGTAAGCATATAAATATTCGGCAGCTTGGTCTACTCTTGTAAAAGTAAGAGCAACTATAGCTTTTTCTTGTTTAGCACGTACAACTTCCCCACCGACTTTTGAGCCTAAAGCAAATAGGATAGCGTCAAGCAAAATTGACTTACCGGCACCTGTTTGACCGGTAATAGTGCAAAACCCGTCTTCAAAATCCAGGTCTAATTTCTCAATTAATAGAAAATCCTGAATTGATAGGTTTTGCAGCATGAAGTAGCATTATTTTAATAAATTACGTGCATTATGAAACCAGCTTCCCCCCGGATAATTATGACCAAGTACGCCGGCATATTTTTCTGCTTCGTCTTTTAAACCTAGCATCATATTACTCTCAACTAGCCTATATAACGCTTCTTCCGCATGAGAAGTGGTTTGATATTCATCAATAACATTTTGGAATCTCTTGATAGCTGCTATCGGGTTTTTTCTTTTCAAGTAATATCTCCCCACAGACATTTCTTGCCCTGCTAAATGGTCATTTACTAAATCTAATTTAAGAGCAGCATCAATAGCATACTTGGTAGCAGGGAAGCGCCTAATCACTTCCTCCAAGCCTTCTTTTGCATATCTGGTCCTAGACTGATCCAATAAAACACTGGAAATCTGAACGTAATTAGAAAGAGCTTTCAAATAATAAGCATAAGCTATATCTTCATGCCTTGGGTGTAATTTAATGAATATATCAAGTACATCAATCGCCTCATCATACTCGCCGGCAAGATATAAAGAGTACGCTTGCATTAACTCGGCTTGAGGGGTTATTGCGTTTCCTGGGTGCTGAAAAAATACTTTCTCAAAATGTTCTGCTGCCTTTTTATATTCACCTTTTTCAAGTTGTACTATACCAGCATCATAACTCTGTTGCGGCGGAATTATTTCTTCATCTTTCAATTTGCTTTTACAAGATATAAGAGAAAAAACCAATACACCTAATAAAGGCAAAATAAACTTTTTGTTTTTCATAAACTCAATTTTATAGAATATTATTTATCGCTATTTTCATCCTTATTGTCCTTCATCCCTTCGCGAAAAGATTTAAGACCCTTACCTAAATCAGACATTACCTGAGGTAATTTTCCTGCCCCGAATAACACTAGAATAATTACCAGAATAATTAGTAATTGACCGGCACCAATGCTCATAAGCTTTACCTAAATTAGAACTATACTTTTATCTTGTCTTGCGATAATAACTAATATTGCTTGTTTTATCTACAAAAATATCAGCTTCTTTTCAGAATAATTTTGAGAGATTAAAACGGCTAAGATGTACAAGAACCAGTACTATAACTTGGGAAATATACATGGTGACCCCTACGGGAATCGAACCCGTGTTTTCACCGTGAAAGGGTAACGTCCTAACCGCTAGACGAAGGGGCCATAAAACAATTTGCACGCACAGCCACAGACTTAAATATGTTTATTTAGTTGTAGATTGCGTCAGCAAGATTCTTTATATAGACACAAATGATTTAATGCAACAAATTTTTATAGATACTCTATGCAAATAATTTATTCTTTTGTAAAAAAGAACTTTTTCATAAAAAATAAAATAGGATTAAAAAAATATTTCAATGATTATCACCAATAAGCTTTTCCAAGCTCTTATATGGATTTTGTTTTTCCAACTTATAGGATTCGCTCTGGGCAGTATTACCAGTTCAAACATGGAATGGTACCATACTATTACAAAGTCGTCGCTAACGCCCCCCAATTTTGTTTTTCCTATAATATGGAGTATATTATACACTTTGCTTGCCTTAGTAGGACATTTTTTATGGCAAAATAGAAAAGAGGAAAAAGCAAGACATATATTAGTACTTTTTATAATACAGCTAGTGCTGAATTGGCTATGGACCCCAATATTTTTCGGTTGGCACTTAACTGGCTTAGCTTTGCTGGACATCCTTACTATTGTTGCAATTACTATATATATAATAATTAAAAGCTGGGCTGAGTATCCTATTATAGCATATGTGATGTTATATATTTATTATGGCTACTATTTGCTTCTTATCTGAATCTTGTGATATGTATATATTAAGCTTAAGTAGTATTAGGGAACAAATGATAATGTTAACAAAACTACACAAAAAACCTGTTCGGAGTAGAAGTAATTACTTCCTATTGCGGCCTATCAACATTGGCTAAATACCAGGTAGGGTCCCCACTTAAAGTACTTTTAGAAAAAGTCCATTCTTCTTGTAATTCTTTAATTTTATCGGTAATATTATTACCGATAAAAAATACTTTTATAAAGATATTATTACCAAATAAGTATATGTCAGATATGTAAGCCGCAAGCTTATTGTTATCTGAATTAAAATTGCCATAGCTTGGAGCTATTGTTTTAAAACTATCAATATATCTTTTATCTATCAACTCTTCCAATTGTTTCTCATCGTTTTGCAAAGCAGATTCAATGATCATTTGAAAAGCTAATTTTGCTCCTTTAGTAAAACGTTGAATATCAAAAGCAGGGACTTTATTTAGAACTTCGTGTAGTCCTTTTTCAACCACTTCCCTATTCTCTTCTAAAACTAGACCTTTTAAATTCGGTCTACTTACTTTCAAGAATTTGGGTTTTAATATATTTGCACTACTTGCACTATATGTTACGTCTTTTAGATTGTTACCTACATTCTCGCCGAAAAAACTGTTGTTTTTAGCAGGGTCATCTTCGCCTGATGTTTTTCCCAAAACAGATATAAGCTTATTTATTATAAAAAAAGCAATAGCTGCAAAAATTATGAGTTCTAAAATCTGGCCTGACATTGAAAAAATTCACCTATAAAATATTTAGCATATTTTATACCTAGAACAAATAATATGCAAATACAAAGATCATTTAGCTAATTAGCTTATAACTAGATATTTAATTTAATTATACTTAGCGATAAAAGCACAGTTAAAATCTCTATCTAATTTAATAATTGTTTATTTTTTGCGATTTATAAAATCAATTATATGATTACCTAATTATGTTAATTTAATGGACATACTTTATATGGATGTACAAAATTTTGCGTGGAGCGTTTTTGCCTGTGTAATAATTATCCTATTAATCTTTGATTTGGGAGTGCTAAATAAAAAAGATGAAATAATTACCTTCAAAAAAAGCGCCTATCTTAGCCTTTTTTATATAGCTATATCCTGCTTATTTGGTTTGTTTGTTTTTAGGGAATTTTGCTCAGAGAGCGCAAGTGAATACTATACAGGATTTCTTCTCGAGAAAACCATGTCACTTGACAATATTTTCATGATATCAATGATTTTCAGATTTTTTAAAATTCCCCAGCAATACCAACATAGGGTTTTATTTTGGGGAATACTAGGAGTAATTGTTTTAAGAGCTATAATGATTTATGTTGGAGCGGCTTTACTTGATCAATTCTCATGGATATTGTTTATTTTAGCCGCAGTTCTTATCGTTACTGGTATTAAGACTTTATATATACTCGATAAGCCCCCTACCAAAATAAGCGATATGTTTATATTTAAATGGGTCAGCAGCCATTTAAACCTTCATCCGGAATTAGTCGGTAATAAATTTACTATTCGAAAAAATGGAAAGCTATTTTTTACCCCCTTATTTATGGCTTTGATTACTATTGAATCAATGGATCTGATTTTTGCTATTGATAGTATACCTGCTATTTTTGCAGTTACTCAAAACAGCTTTATAGTTTATAGCTCCAATATCTTTGCTATTCTGGGACTTAGGGCTTTATTTTTTTGTTTAGAGGATATTGTAGAAAGATTCAAATACATTAAATATTCTCTTGCTATTATTTTAATCTTAATAGGCGTTAAAATATTAGTCGCACATTTTATACCAATACCGAAATTGATCCCGCTTTTACTAACTATAGTCTTGATATTAATAGGAATCGTGGTCTCGATAATTAAGGCAAAATAAGAAAACTGTGATAAATTTACCTGTTTAAAAAATTTGTCTTATTTACAATAAACGTAATCATTGCAGGATGCCTTTAGAAACCTTTATACTGTAGTTCGTAATTGAAGTTTAAGGCGTCTATCGTAAGGTAACTTAAGATAGATCTACTTAGCCTAATCCATAATTTTGGTAGTCACTAATTATTTGTTTCAACCAAATGTTTATTAACTGTAAATAAAAATAGGAAAAAACTATGATAAAAAAATCAAAATTATTTAAAAATCTGTTAACAACAGTTTCTACTTTAGCAGTTATCACGACTGCCGCTAATGCTTATGCTACTCTTGATTCTGAAGATAGGTATAATGAAACGGTGCTAGCAAAGATCGGTCTAACTCAAGCGGCGGCGGTGGCAGCAGGTATAAACAATGCTCAATGGGAAGATTTTGTCAAACGCTTAACTCCAACTGAAACTCCTATACTTGCAGATTTAACAAGAGATATTAGCTCTAATATAGTAGCAAATAGGATAGGCGGTAGACCTCAGGTTTTAGACCATAAAGCAGAATTAGCTTCAACCGGAAATAGTGGTTTATCTGCCGGTGATTACACCACTGCATATGGTTTATGGATTAACCCTTCAATGCTTAAGGTAAAGCAGAAGACCAATAAAGGAGTAGCAGGTTATACTGCGTCAGTAGGGGGAGCAAGCTTAGGTTTTGATACAAAGGCTAATGAAGATATGGTTATCGGTCTTGCTCTTTCATATCTAAATACGAATGTTAAGCATAAAGATTTCAAGTCTGGAGATAAAACAAAAATGGATTCTCTTATGCTTTCTATATATGGCTTACAGCAGATCACAGATAATTGGTATACGCACGGTATTGTAACAGTCGGTACTAATAAAGTAAAAACTAAAGAAACAAGAAGAACAGGCGCCACAGCTACTGAACTTGCTACCGGTAACTACAGAGCTATGTCTTTCTCAGGAGAATTGATGCTTGGCTATAATACTTATCTAAAGCAAGCATCTTTTACTCCAATGGCTGGGGTTAGGGTAACAAAGGTTAATAGTGCTGGATATACAGAGACTGGTACAGCTAATCAAAACTTAATAGTTTCTAGAAAAGAGCTAAATAGGGTAGAATTAGTAGCAGGAGCAAGAATCTATGGTTCTGGCACTGCGCTAAACGGGTTAAATGTAGTTCCGGAAATCCACGGCTTTGTAAACCATGACGTAATAGGGAAAAAGCAAAAATCTGATGTTAGATTAGCTTCAATAGAAGACTATCTAAGAACTAAAGGTGGGAAGCCAGCTAAGACTTTATTTAATGCCGGTCTGAGCTTAAATACATCTTATAACAATATGGAATATGGTTTAGGTTATGATGCTCATATGGCTAAAAAATATGTCGCCCATCAAAGCAATTTAAGGGTTAGAGTTAACTTCTAATCTCTTTTTTAAACCTTACATTTGTTAAAGTATAAATATATTGAAAGCCTCTGTAAATTTTACAGGGGCTTTTCTTTATTACCCTTATATGATATTATAATTGAAGTTTTTTGCGTTTGGTGTATGTCAGTTTCATTTCTTGCATAAATTGAAGATGTATATTCCTTTACCTAAATTAAAGTTACCTATATGGAATCAGTATGCTATACCTTACCGAAACAACAATCAGGATTGTTAGTGTTGTTATTATATAAGATGATACTACCTATACTATGAATGGTCAAAAACATCCTATCGGTTTAAGCCTTAAAAGAACAATCATCAGGGTTCTTAAACTTCTACTATTTGGAATCCTATATATAAGAATATCCGTATTAAAACTAAAACATTATTTTTTAAAAAAAATAAAAAAGCTTCTTAAAACACGTAGTTCCTTTCCAAAAACATTAAATAATAGACTTAAACCTAATAAAAATTTAGCAAAACAAATATTTATCTGGGACACTTCAGAGAATGCAATAAAAATCAGGTTAATCTTGGTAATTACAGGTTTTTTACTGTTCTTCTCCATTGTAGCTATAAGGCTAGTTTTCGTAGCAACTACCGATTTTATTGAGGCTAATAAATTCCTTGGCAAAAACAATATGTTTAGGCGGGATATTGTTGATAGATACGGTAACTTACTGGCGGTAAACTTACCTATAGCTTCATTATATGCTAAGCCTCAAAAAATTGTTGATGTTGAATCTTTAGTACAGAAATTAATTACTGTGTTCCCGGAATTGGAAAAGAAAAAGATATTAGAATTACTACGAAGTGATAAGAAATTTGTGTGGATCAAAAGAGATATTTCTCCGAAACAGCAAGAGCATATTTATAACCTTGGTATACCTGGTCTTGAATTTGAAAGAGAACAGAAAAGGATATATACTTACAGTAATTTGTTGTCTCACCTTGTAGGTTATGTAGGCCGCGACATGGAAGGATTAGCCGGCGTTGAAAAATTTTTTAATAAGTTATTAACAACGCAAGATAACGATAACCACCTTAAGGATTCTAGCTTACAATTATCTATAGATGTTAGAGTACAAAGTATCTTAGAAGAGGAAATTGCCAAAACCGTTCAGAAATTTAAGGCTAAGGGAGCTGCGGGCATTATTGTTGATCCAAATAACGGAGAAATAATTGCCATGGTTAGTAACCCTGACTTTGATCCACATTACCCAGGTAATGCTTCAAGTACCCAATTGTTTAACACAGTTACCCAAGGGGCTTATGAAATGGGGTCGGGGATGAAAGCCTTAACTTTAGCAATTGGTCTTGATACTGGCGTTATCTCAATGAATGATGCTTATGACCTTAGTTATATGAAAGTAGGTAAATTTAAAGTTAAAGATTATCATCCTGTCAAAGGCTGGCATAGTATCGGAGAAATATTCCTTCACTCGAGTAACATAGGTGTAAGCCAGATAATGCTTGAGATTGGTAAAAACAGCCTAAGGAGCTACCTAAAAAAACTGAAATTATTAGACAAACTTGAGATTGAATTAGCAGAAAGAGCAAGGCCTCTTTTCCCTCCCCATTCAAGGTGGAATGATTTAAGTTTAGTAACAATGTCGTACGGTTATGCAATTTCAGAAAGCCCCGCGCATTTTGTGCAGGCAATGATGCCCCTTGTTAATGGCGGCATCATGTACCCTCTTACTGTGCTTAAGAGGAAAAATGATGAACCGGTTATGGGAGAGCATATTTTTAAGGAAAGTACCTCAAAATACATGCGGCAACTTATGAGATTAGTGGTTTTAGAGGGTACCGGTAAAAAGGCAGAAGTTAAAGGATATTATGTAGGAGGGAAAACAGGAACAGCAGAAAAAGTTATTGGCGGTAAATATTATAAAGATAAAAGAATGTCTTCATTTTTTGGAATTATGCCCGCTACAAATCCTAAGTATATTATTTATGTAATATTTGACGAGCCTCAAGGAATTAAAGAAACATATGGTTTTGCGGGGGGGGGATGGACGGCTGCTCCAACAGTTGGGGCAATTTTTGAACGAATGGCTGTCTTATACGGAATGAATAAGCTTGAGGAAAACGATCCAGAAGTTCAGGAGCTAAATAATATTGATTATATAATAAATGGTAGGACTTAGGTGAGAGAAAAGATAGAGAGTTTATTTAGAAAACATAATATCAAAGGTGTTTCTTGTGATTCCCGAAACATTAGGCCAGATGACGCCTTTTTCGCAATAAGAGGCGAGACAATAGATGGTAACCAGTTTATTAATGAAGCGTTACAAATTGCCAAAATTGTTTTTACAGAAGATGCAAGCAGAAAAGAAGAAGAAGTTTTTTATATCCAGAATATAAGATTAGCCCTCGCAATAGCTGCCGGAATAATCTACCCAAACCTTTCCGCAAATCTTGTGGCTATAACCGGAACTAATGGCAAAACTTCAGTAGTTTCCTATATTTACCAAATCTTAAAATTACTTGGGCAAGAAGCAGCAACTATCGGTACACTTGGTATTAACTCCACGATAGAGTTAGAGGGAAAATTCTTAAAGGAGTTACCACAGTCTCTAACTACAGCCGATCCAATTACTTTTCGAAAAATATTGAATGAGCTAGCAGAGAAGAAAATCAGTAACGTCATATTTGAAGCTTCAAGTCACGGAATCACTCAACGTAGGCTAGGAGACATAAAAGCAAAAACAGCCGGATTTACTAGTTTTTCCCAAGATCATTTAGACTACCACAAAACCATGGATAATTACCTTGAGGCTAAATTACAGCTTTTCAGAGATAACTTAGAAGAAGAAGGAGAAGTGGTAATTAACTCAGAAATATTAGATTCGACTTATGGGGATTTTGTTAAAAATTTCTTTACTAAGCACGGAATTCACTATTTTGGGGTTGGTAAAAGCGGGAATATAAAAGTAAAAAATATTAGTAGTTCTATTACCGGCAACATAGTTGATTTTGAATATAATAAAAGAAATTATGCTTTCACCACTAATATTATCGGATCTTTCCAAGCTGTAAATCTTCTGATGGCTGCTAAAATGGCGGCAAATCTTGGGGTTGACTTTGATCGCATAGTTGAAGTTCTAGAGCAAGTTACAGCTGTAACTGGTAGGCTACAGCGAATAACTGCCCTCGAAAGTGAGATGCAGGTATTTGTTGATTATGCACATACACCGGACGCTTTAGAAAAGTCATTATTGGAGTTGAGAAACATCAAGGCACAGCAAGGAGGAAAGTTATATGTAGTATTTGGATGTGGTGGTGATCGTGATCCCTCAAAAAGAGAACTAATGGGACAAGTCGCTTGCAAATTAGCTGATTATGTTGTAGTTACAGATGATAACCCACGAACCGAAAATCCGGAGAAAATTCGGCTTGATGTTTTAAAAGGAGCGGCCGGAGCCGAAGAAGTTCCAGGGAGAGAACTTGCTATAAAGAGAACTATAGGAAAACTGAAGAAAAACGATATACTATTGATTGCGGGTAAAGGACATGAAACTTACCAGATTATCGGAAATAGAACTTTGTTTTTTAGTGATATTGAAACTGCACGAAAAATGGTGCTTTTAAAAAACAAGTAATTTTAATAAATATACAAAATATGATTTGGACATCAGAACAAATTGGTCAGGCTCTCTCCCTTAACCTAGAAACTAATGATAAATTTGGAAAGGTTCAGTTTAACTCCCAAGACATAGAAAAAGGGGATATTTTTATTGCTTTGAAAGGTGGGGCAAGAGACGGACACGAATTTGTTCTTGACGCTTTTGCCAGAGGTGCTGGGTTAGCTATTGTAAGCCAAGATACAAAAAACGCCCCTGCAAATAAACTAATAAAAGTAGAGGATACCTTTGAAGCATTACAAAGTTTAGCTGAATATAAAAGACAGAATTCTAAAGCTCATTTTATTGGTGTTACGGGTAGTGTAGGCAAAACCAGTACTAAGGAAATAATAGGCTTAATACTTAACTCTTTCGGTAAAACTTTTGTTAGTAGAGGCAATTTTAATAATCACATTGGTGTTCCTATCAATTTAGCTTCTGTTGCAGATGATGATGAATTTGCCGTAATCGAAATGGGTATGAACAAAGCAGGAGAAATTAGCCTTTTAACCAAACAAGTTACACCAGATATAGCTATAATTACTTCAGTAGCTCCCGTACATCTGGAATTTTTTACCTCTATTGAGAAAATCGCCGATGCAAAATCAGAAATTTTTGAAGGACTCGATATTAATACTGGAATTACCATACTTAATCGTGATATTTCAACTTATAAAAGATGTATCGAGAATATAGACAGGGCTGGAATTGGAAATATCAAAACTTTTGGTAAATCGCAATTTGCTAATATAAGATTTGTCTCTTATTCACTGGTAGACCAAAATATGGTTAAATTAACCTATAACATTTTTCATGATAAGATAGAATTTGTTATGCCTGTCGTACCAAAGCATATGGCAATTAATTTTGCAGCAGCCCTTGCCGTTGTCTATTGCCTTGGACTGGATATAAATCAAGCAGTAAAGGTTCTAGCACAATTCAAGCTTCAAATTGGCCGAGGGCTGGTTGTGGATGTTAAGAAAAAAGATAAAAAATATTCTATAATAACTGATTACTACAATGCAAGTCCTGAATCCCTGAAAGCCGGTCTTACATATTTACATCAATTTAAAAACCCGAAAAAGAGCGCGGTACTAGGCGATATGAAAGAGCTTGGTAAGGAAGAGTTAAAGTTTCATTTTGCCCTCCTGCCGTATATTGTTAAATCCGGTATAAAAAAATTGTTTTTGGTAGGAAACGTTATGCCCGAGATCGCCAAAGAAATCCCCAAAAATATTTTAGTTTACACCTACAAAACTTCTGAAGAACTAGCTTTTAATATTAATAAATATATTGAAGGTGAAGAAATTATCCTAATTAAAGGCTCACGAAGCATTCATTTGGAAAAAGTTGCCGAAGCACTAGGAGTTACAAATGCTTTATAACATATTACTGCCATACGCAAGTCAGTGGCATATAGCCAATTTAATGACTTATATTACATTTAGAAGTGGCATGGCGATACTAAGCAGTCTACTGATAAGTTTTCTAATAGGGTCAAAAATTATTTTAAAATTAAGGACATTACAGAAACGAGGACAGCCAATCAGAGAAGACGGTCCGGATACTCATTTTGCTAAAGCGGGTACTCCTACGATGGGCGGACTAATAATTATTGGCTCCATATTACCCTCAATATTATTGTTTTCAAATTTAGCAAATCCTTATGTTTGGATAATTGTTTTTGTCCTGATAACTTTTGGAATACTAGGTTTTTTAGATGATTATACTAAAGTTAGCAAATTTAATTATCGTGGTATTACCGGTAAAAAGAAGTTATTTTTTCAATTTGCTGTTAGTCTTATTGCGTTCGGAGGTATAAAATATTGCTCTCTCCATTCCCACGCAACAGATTTAGCGGTACCTTTTTTTAAGACTCTCTTGATAGACCTTGGTTATTTTTATTTTCCCTTCGCAATGTGCGTTATTATCGGTTCTTCTAATGCGGTAAATCTAACGGATGGTCTTGATGGACTAGCTATCGGTACTGTCACAATAGCAGCTAGTGCCTTTGCTATTATTTCTTACCTAGTAGGCAATTTTACTTATGCAAATTATTTGCAAATTATATATGTACCACATGTAGGAGAGCTTGCAGTGGTATGTTGCGCAATAGTTGGTAGTGGTCTTGGATTCTTGTGGTATAACTGCAAACCTGCGGAAGTATTTATGGGGGATACTGGAAGTTTATCTCTTGGGGCGGTTATCGGTACTATTAGCGTTATTACTAAACATGAAATTGTGCTCGCCATAATAGGTGGTGTCTTTGTTATTGAAACTGTCTCGGTAATCATCCAAGTCTATTATTTTAAAATGACTAAGGGGAAAAGATTTTTTAAAATGGCTCCTATTCATCATCATTTTGAAAAAAAAGGATGGCCAGAGACTAAAGTGGTTATAAGATTTTGGATTCTAGCAATTGCTTTTGCCTTGATTGGGTTATCATCACTAAAGTTAAGGTAATGATATGTTCGGTAATAACTTAAAGCGCCCAGTTGTTAAAGGAGATGGCCGATCTTTATCTATAAAAAGTATTTTTAAAACCTTACAAGCTGAAGGACCTTATTGCGGAATTCCGGCAATTTTTATTAGATTAGGCGGGTGTAATTTAGCTTGCAGTTTTTGTGATACAGAATTTGAAGATTATCTGGAAAAATCTCTTGAAGATATAATTGAGGAGGTTGAGTACTTAAGCAAAAATAGTAATAAAATACAGTCAATATTTCTGGTTGTGATTACCGGAGGAGAACCATTTAGACAACCTATCTATGGATTATGCCACAAATTACTGCAATTAAATTATAAGGTTCAAATCGAAACTAACGGTACTCTATATCAAGACCTACCGGATGGAATTGATATAATTTGTTCTCCTAAGGTAACAAATTCGAAATATCACAATATTAGAGAAGAGCTGCTGCCTAAAATTACCGCCTTTAAATATATCATATCTGCCAATATAGCTGGGTATAACAAAGTTCCAGAATTAGGCCAGTCCCTCTATAATATACCGGTATTTGTGCAAGCAATGGACGAATATGACGAAAGGCGCAATAGTGCAAATAAAAAACTAGCTGTTTCTATTGCTCTTGAGAATAATTACCGTTTATCATATCAGATTCACAAGGAGCTGGGTATTGAATAAGAAAAAGCATAGGAATAAAATATATTATTTACTCTAGCTGAGTAAGATTATAAAGTATAAATACCAGAATAATTTTTTAACTTCAAATTAGTGTTATTATGAATCAGGAAAAAATCGCTAATGCTTTAAAATCAGTGTTAGCAGATAGCTATAGCCTATATTTCAAAACCCAAAACTTCCATTGGAACGTGACAGGACCTCACTTTAAATCATTACATAGTTTATTCGAAGAACAATACACGGACCTTGCCGATGCCATAGATGAAATAGCTGAACGAATTAGATGGCTGGGGCAAAAAGTACCAGGAAGTTTAAAATTCTACTCAGATTTAACCTCCATTTCTTCTAGTGATGAACATGCGGATTCAACTACTATGATAAAAGAGTTGCTCCAAGGCCAAGATTTAGTCATTAAGACTTTAAAAGCTGCACTAACCGTTGCAAAAACATTTGATGATGAAGGAACTTGTGACCTTTTGATTGCAAGAATTAAGACACATGAAAAAAATTCCTGGATACTTAAAAGCAGCATATAGGGTAACTAAGGAAAGAAATAGATACTTTTATATAAAGGTAACTTCAAATATAGCGCAAACTTAAAGCGAAACTAACTTTGTAGAATTTGGTTAAATAAATAATGATGATGAAAGCAGTAGTATTGGTAAGTGGAGGAGTTGATTCCTCAACTGTTCTAGCTTACGTACAACAACAAGGATATGAAATATATGCAATTAGTTTCAGTTATGGACAGAAGCAAATAGTTGAGATCCAAAAAATCCAACAATTTGTTAAAAATTATAAGGTAAAAGAACATAAAATTATAAATATTGATCTAAAGAATTTTGGAGGTTCAGCCTTAACGGATGATGATATAGAAGTACCTAATTATCAAAAGGCAAGTGATGTAGGAGATGAAATTCCACTTACATATGTTCCGGCAAGAAATACGATTTTTTTAAGTTATGCTCTAGCTTTTGCGGAAGTAAGAGGTATCAGAGATATATTTCTTGGAGTACATGCAACCGATTATTCTAATTATCCTGATTGCCGGCCTGAATATATCAAAAGTTTTGAAACTATGGCTAACCTTGCAACGGCTGAAGGGGTAAAAGGAAATAAAATTAATATCCATGCACCTCTTATTAATATGACAAAAACCGAAATAGTTGCCATGGGTCTTAAAATGGGAGTGGATTATTCGACAACTATATCTTGTTATAACCCTAATAACGAAGGTGATTCATGCAGAAAATGTCTTGCTTGTTTAGTAAGAATTAAGGCTTTTGAGGAAAATGGAGTGCAAGATCAGATTTCATATATTAAGGGTTAATTGATTATGAATGTGCAACCTTTTTTTGGACCATTTCCAACAATTGATTTAGGCGACATTGTTCTGAGGGAAATTTCTAAAGAAGATGCGCAAGCTTATCTAGACTATATGAGTAATAATCAGATGGCGGGGTTTTTAACCAATGAAAATAGACCAAAAACTTTTGAGGTCGCACTAGAAGAAGTTAGTTATTGGGGAGGCTTGTTTCCCTCAAAAAGAAGCATATATTGGGCTATTGCTCTTAAAGAAACTAATATAATGATCGGTACAGCTGGTTTTAACATGATTTCTTTTGCAAATTCTAGAGCTGAAATCAGTTATGATTTAGACCCGAATTTTTGGGGTAAAGGTATAATGCTTCGTTCTATAAAAGCTATATTAAAATTTTCCGACTATACACTTGGGATAATTAGGGTACAAGCGACTGTTATTACCACTAACGAACGCTCAATAAAAGTTTTAGACCGATGTGGTTTTCAGAGAGAAGGTTATTTAAGAAAATATGAATTAGTAGAGGGGGAGTTGAAAGATTATTATATGTATGCAAGGGTCATTATATGAACGGTACCTTTAAATGTACGTTTATTATTTTTATCATATTCTTTGCTTTCCATGCGAGGGCAACAGTACTAGAGACAAAGGATATCGGGATAATTAAAGATGAGATTGCTAAGTTAAAAAAAGGGGATATGGTTTTGCTTGATGTAAAACATGTCATTTTTTGTTCCGGTGATCAAGTTATGTTTCAGGAACATAAATCATTTTTTAAACAAAAATTTACTCAAATCGAAAAAAAATTTGGGACAGAAGAAGCAACAAGACTTAAAAGTATAGTACTAAGCTCTTATAAACCGATAATAGTAGATCAGGAAATATCAAAGGTTGTCTCTAACGCTCAAAAAGCTGGCATTATTGTTTTTGCTTTAACTAGTGGTAATACTAGTAGCTATGGTATTATCCCAAATAGAGCTGATTTACGTATTAAAACCATAAAAAATATTGGGATCGATTTTTCAAAATCTACAGAATTAGATTATATTGATTTAAGCGAGGTAGGAGAATTGATAGGAAAGAAGGACAGGAACAAACCAATATTTCAAGACGGTGTAATTTTTGCCGCTAAGAAGCCTAAAGGGAAAGTACTTAGCAAGTTTCTAAAATTATCTAAGTTAAAACCGAGGAAAATAATCTTTGTTGACAACCAATTAAAAAACGTGCTTTCTGTAGAAGCACACTGCAAAGAACTCGGTATTGATTACACTGGTATATATTTTACCAAAATATATAATAAACCGCTTCATCCGTTAGATAAAAAAATTGCTGAAAAAAAATTCGAAATCCTACTAGCTGAAAATAGATGGATTGACGATCATGAAGCTAGTCTTATGGTTAAAAAATAAATATCTTTTTAAGGTTAGTTTATTTTGTTACCCCAAGAATTTTATTTAACTACAGAGGCAGGTTTTATATTTTTTATAGCTTAAGTTTATCTAAATATAATTTATGAAAATCTTCAACATTATAATGAATAGGAAACTTGGCGGTGCCGAGCAAGCATTCTTAGATTATTATAGTGCTTTAACCTTAAAGGGCCACGAGGTACTTAACATAACTAGTTTATTTGCAAAGATTAACAATAAAAAAATTAGTTCTTTAAAACTGCCCAATTTATTTCCTTGGTGTATTCTTTCTAAAATATATTTAAAATTGCTAATACTATTTTATAGACCGGATTTGATAATAGTTCACGGGGGGAGAACAATTAATTTTGCTTATGGTACAGGCATAAAAGTTATACCTATAATAGGTGTTACTCATTCTTACAGTATCCGGCATATTTTAAAATGTAATTATATAATTGCCTTAGATCAACTACTCAAACACCATTTAATCAGCAGCGGTTATCCTGAATCCCAGATATTTATTGTCCCGAATATGATAAATACCCCTGCCAAAAAGATAAATAATTTTAGCCAGAAAAGAACTGAATATGTTATAGGTGCTTTGGGCAGATTTGTTCCGGAAAAAGGGTTCAATTATCTAATAGAGGCTATAAGCATACTAAGAGATAGAAAATACCGCGTTAAATTGCTCATTGGAGGAGCTGGACCACTAGAAATTCAACTTAAGAAACTTGCACACGGACTTAATATTGGCAAAAATATTGAGTTTATTGGATGGATAAACGATAAAGAGAATTTTTTTAAAACTGTAGATATTTTTTGCATCCCTTCCGTTTTTGAAACTTTTGGTATCGTCGCCTTAGAAGCAATGAGCCATCAAGTACCTATCATTGCAACAAAAACTGCTGGAGCATCGCAGATTTTTGAAGCAGGTAGTGACGCTTTAATTACAAATACAGCCTCAAACCAGGGGTTAGCTGACAACATTGCCTATCTTATAGATAACCCGCTTAGGGCTCAAGAATTAATAGACAAAGCCTATAGTAAGATTATAAGTTACTACGATACAAGGGTAGTCGCAGATAGGCTTTCAGAAACATTAAAGGTAATCACTCAAAAGAACTAATTTTCAATAAATGATGGTGAAAAAGATTTTTGTTGCCTCTACTAATAAAGGTAAAATTTTAGAAATAAAAGAACTTATAAAGAGTTCTAAATTATCTAACTTGGTAATTGAGACTTTAGAAGGTAATTTTATAAAAGAACCAGATGAGCCTTACGATAGTTTTTTAGAAAATGCAAAACACAAAGCACTTTATTATGTTGAACATACAAAACTACCTACCGTTTGTGATGATTCCGGTTTATGCATAGAGGCCTTAAATGATTTCCCCGGAGTTAAAACTAAAAATTTCTTAGAAAAATGCGGCAGCTTAAATAACGCATTTACTGAATTAGAAAAACTACTTACTAAACATAGTAACCGCAGAGCATATTTCCAAACTGCGATATGTTTATGCTTAGCAGACACAAAAAGGTTTATAATTTCTGAAGCGCGAAGTTATGGTTATATAACTTTTCCAGCTAGAGGAACTCAAGGTTTTGGTTTTGATCCAATTTTTATTCCCGAAGGTTACACCGGAACTTTAGCAGAACTAGGCACAAGAATAAAAAATCAGGTTAGTCATCGGTCTGAAGCTATAAAAAAGTTAATTGCTAATATGGAAAAGCTTTTTCAACACTAGTAGCTAAAAGGGATTATTACTGAATTTGTTATTTTCTTTGGCATTTATAAATGGTATAAACATAGCACATTTATCTAATAACTAGTGTACATGCTAAAGAAAATATTTTTATACAGTAAAGTAAGGGCTGCTGCCCTATTATTCCTGGCAGTGATACTAATTCTTGCTCTTGCTACTTATAGTGATACCGATCCATCATTAAATCTTTCTGCATTAAATCAACCGAGGAATTTACTAGGTTATTTTGGGTCTTATCTATCTGATATATTCTATCAACTTTTTGGAATTGCCTCTTTTATTATTCCCTTATCATTTATTATCTGGTCTTATCTAATTTACAAGAATGAAACGTTAAGCTGGAAAAGTTTAAAGATCATTTCTTTAATAATGGCTATTTCTTGTATTTCGATAGCCTTAAGTGGCATCAAAATAAGTTACCTTCCAAGCAATGGCGGCGGGGTGTTTGGATTTTACTTGTTTAACATGAGTATCAAATATTTAGCTGAGTTTCAGCAATTAATAATTCCAGCTGCCTTCCTACTTTCAATATTATTCTTAATATTAGCATTCGGCATCAAACTTACTTCTTATATTAAATTTACTCTCTATTTAAAAAGCTTGGGGGCTAAAATAACGCCGCTAGTAAGAATTCCAAAATTTTCTATCAAGACCATTAAACTAGCTAACCATGGTAAAATACCTTCGAAAATTATTAAAGAACCTATCATCACAGGAGGCAGTAATAGCCTTGAAATTAGCCGCGAAATGCCTATTGAAAATAAACCTAGAATAATACCGTCTTCTGTCAATCAAGAAGTTAAACATACAGAACAAAATATAGGCATTTTACCCCCGCTGGACCTATTAGATCAAGCAAGTAGCTATAATATTCAAACACAATCCCCTGCCGAATTAGAAGCTAAAGCTGAGGAGCTTCTAGCAGTTCTTGCAGATTTCGGGGTTAAAGGTAAAATTATAGATATAAGGCAAGGTCCGGTAGTAACAATGTATGAATTTGAACCGGCTGCCGGTACTAAATCCTCAAGGGTAATAGGTTTATCTGATGATATTGCTCGTTCATTATCTGCTCATTCCACCCGTATTGCAGTTATACCCGGTAGAAATGCTCTAGGTATTGAGCTTCCTAACAAACAGCGTATGTTCTTTCGGTTAAGAGAATTAGTTGAAACAGAAGAATTCCAAGATCAGAATATAATATTACCCATTATTCTTGGTAAGGACCTTAGCGGCCGTCCTTTAGTTGCTGACCTAGCAAAAATGCCTCACTTGCTTGTCGCAGGAACAACGGGTTCTGGTAAATCGGTTGCTATTAACGCTATGATAATGTCCTTACTTTATAAATATACTTCTGCTGAATGCAGAATGATAATGATTGATCCTAAAATGCTTGAGTTATCTTCTTACGATAATATTCCTCATCTTATGACTCCTGTTGTTACAGAACCGGGAAAAGCTGTAGTTGCACTTAAATGGGCTGTTAAAGAAATGGAAAATAGATATCGTTTAATGTCTCATTTAGGGGTAAGAAATATTGCTAATTTTAATGCAAAAATTCTAGAAGCAGCAAAAGAAGGTAAAGTACTAGAACGTAGAGTACAAACCGGTTTTGATCCGGAAACAGGGAAACCGGTTTTTGAATCCATACCAATTGATATGCAAAAAATGCCGTTTATAGTAGTAATAGTTGATGAAATGGCTGACCTAATGCTTGTTGCTGGGAAAGATATAGAAACTTCTATACAGCGTCTAGCTCAGATGGCAAGGGCTGCCGGTATCCACATTATTATGGCAACTCAGAGACCGTCGGTAGATGTAATTACCGGTGTAATAAAAGCTAACTTTCCAAGTAGAATTAGTTTTAAAGTAACTTCAAAAATTGATAGTAGGACAATTCTTGGAGAACAAGGGGCTGAGCAATTACTGGGAATGGGAGATATGCTATATATGGGTAATAGTGCTAGAATACTTCGTGTTCATGGACCTTTTGTAGATGATAAGGAGGTAGAAAAGGTAACTACTTTTCTTAGAAATACCGGTGTCCCTGAATATATTTCTGCGGTTACTGAATCTGAAGAGGATTTTGCTGCTGATGAACTTGATGACTCAGGCAACGACGATATGTATAAGCAGGCATTAAATATTGTGAGAAATGAAAAAAAAGCCTCAATTAGTTATATTCAACGATCGCTGCGAATTGGATATAACCGCGCTGCAAGTATAGTAGAGGAAATGGAAAAAAATGGTATCCTTTCACCTCCTAACCACTCGGGTAAAAGGGAAGTTTTATTACCGGAGGATTAATTCGTTTATTAATTAATCACTTTTACTTTCTATACAAATATGATACAATACTTGCCAGTAGATTCTATTAAAAATGAGGTATAAATGTCTAAAAATCTCGAATTTAAGATAGGTGAAAGAGTAGTATATCCGTCCCACGGTGTCGGAGAAATTGTCGACATCGAAGCCCAAATGATTGCTGATATTAGCTTAAAAGTTTATGTTATTTCTTTCTCTCAAGACAAAATGACTCTACGAGTTCCTGTAAATAGAGCATCTGCAGTTGGTCTGAGAACTCTAATTAATAAAAATGATATACACGAAGTATATGCAATCCTGCAGGGAAAACCTAAGCGTGGAAACAAGATGTGGAGCAGACGTGCCCAAGAATATGAAGCTAAAATCAACTCCGGAGAAATATCTGCAATTGCTGAGGTTGTTAGAGATCTTTATAAAAATGTTGATAATGATCGTTCATATAGTGAAAGAACAATATATGAATCGGCTTTAAATAGGCTAGCTTCTGAAATAGCTGTCCTTGAGAACATATCGGAAGCTGAAAGTTCAACTAGATTAATTGACCTCCTAAAAGAAAAATTAGCAGCATAATTGCGGATTTAAAAAGTTTAAAACATATCTAGTTAGTAAGGAAATAGATAGTTATTAGGGTTAGTGATTAAAAATCGTCCGCATTAAAGTTATGATCCTCTTAATTTTTATTTCTACTAACTATCAGTAAATTTTCCATGTTTTTCCTTAAAGTGGGAATTAACTATATGCTACAATTTTAGGGTGACTAAAGTAATATCGTCCTAAATAGCTTCTGGATTCCTATATCATCTCAAGCAAGATTTATAGTCGCTCCTCCGTCACTAATAATATAATTATATTATTAGTGACTACTTAGAATACTTTTTTATAGTCTTCAGTTTAATAAGAAACCGAGCAAATTATAAATTACTTAATTACGGCATATATAATCAATAGATAATATATCTTCTCCAAGCTGCTGCAATAAGCGTTAGTACGAAAAGGGAAAACGCCTACCCTTGAAAACCAATTTAATACTTGCTTAAGCTAATTTCTTGTATAATTCTTGCTTTTGTTCCGGGTTATGTGGCCTGAAATAACCAACATGAAAAAATACTTAACTCTTTTACCTAAAATTAAAAAAAAACCACTTCACTATTTAGAATAAATAATATATGGTCCTCCAGAATTAAAAATTTTACTTTATGAACACTCAATTACGCTCTTATTTAATAGGCGTGGCATGGTTTATATTGAGTCTAGTCACTAGCTCAGCAAACGATGTAATTTCCAAATATTTAGGCCTCAGGATTCAGAGTTATGAGGTTATTTTTTTTAGGTTTATGTTTGGAACAATCACTTTAATTCCATTCATATTGTATTATGGAATAGGAACATTAAAAACTACCAGGCCTTTTGTTCATTGTACCCGGGGTGTTCTGTTATTTCTTGGGATGGCAGGTTGGACATATGGCGTTACCATAGCTCCTATTACTACCGGTACTGTTATTACATTTACTATACCTATTTTTGTGTTAATTCTTGGAATTTTTTTCTTAAGTGAACATATCATCTGGCAAAGATGGTTAGTAACAATTATTGCTTTTATTGGTATTGTTGTAACTCTAAATGTACATTCTCAAGATTTTAATCTTAACGTACTTATATTTGTTGCTGCTGCCATATGCTTTGCAATCCTGGATATTTTTAATAAAAGAATTGTTATACAAGAATCAATGATTAGTATGCTTTTCTATTCTGCTACCATAACAGCTTTAATATCACTACCTTTCGCTCTTCATAATTGGATTATGCCCACAATGCACGAACTAGTATTATTATTTATTCTAGGTATGGGTGGTAATTTGATACTATTTTTCATTCTCAAAGCATTTACTTATGCGGATGCAACGGCTATGTCTCCTTACAGATATCTCGAGTTATTATCTTCCGCCATAATTGCCTATATAATATTTGGAGAAGTTCCAAGTACGTCAACTATTTATGGTGCTTTAATAATAGTACCTTCAACATTCTTCATTATTTATTCGGAAAAAAAGGGATTTAATAAACAAACTAACGAACATGGGGAAAAGGAATGAACAAACACAAACTGATTTTAACAAGTAGTGTTGCTAATAGTTTTGAATGGTATGATTATGCTTTATTTGGTCATTTTGCACCAATAATTGGGCAAAAATTCTTTCCTAATACTGACCCGAGTATTTCTTTACTATATGCCTTTTTAGCATTTGCCGTGGGTTACTTAATGAGACCGATAGGAGGTATTTTTTTTGGAGTAATCGGTGATAAATTTGGTCGTAGAGTAGCTCTAAGCGCATCAGTTATTTGCATGGCATTTCCCACTGCAGCAATAGGTTTCCTTCCTACATATGAAACAGCAGGTATAGCTGCAACAAGTATGATGATTCTAGTTAGAATGCTACAGGGCCTTTCCATGGGAGGAGCTTTAACGGGATCAATATCTTTCGTTATTGAACATACAGAAAAACACCACCGGGGTTTTACGTCTAGTTTTTCCATGGCCAGTATTTGTGTAGGTATTCTATTCGGTTCATTAGTATCATATTTAATAAAATCGATTTTTACAGCAGAGCAATTTAACTCATGGGCTTGGAGATTACCATTCTTAATTGGTATATTTATTTTCTTTGCTGGTATTTATATTAAGAAACATACAGCTGAGACTCCTTTATTTCTTGAAAACAAATCATACGGTAAAGTAGAGCAACGTCCTTTGAAATTTGCTTTTAAATATCATTGGTTTGATATGTTAATCTCAATTCTTATTAATGGAACCGGGTCAGTAATATTCTACGTTGAATCAATATATTTGATCTCTTATCTAAAAATACACAGAGGATTTGGTGAAGATGAGGTAAGTAATTTAGTTAATATCTGCTATCTCATTATGATAGTAGTAACTATTTTAGGAGGGTGGCTTTCTGACAAAATAGGTAGGAGGAAAATATTTGTTATTAACTTAGTAATTATAATTTTAACTTCAACATTTTTGCTTGAATCTTTTGAGTTCGGCAATTTCAGTTCTATTATTATAGCTCAAATTATTATTGCAATTTTAGCTGCACTATATATAGGTCCAGAACCGGCTTTACAGGCGGAGTTATACCCAACAAACATCCGAAGTACAGCTCTTTCGGTTTCCTATAATACTGCTACTAGTATTTTTGGCGGTACAGCTCCGTATATAATGGAATCATTAGTACAAAACGGCAATATGGGTTCTGGCTCAATTTATATAATCGTATGTGCAGTTTTGAGTTTGATAGCTCTATATTTTTATATTGATCGATCACAACAGGTCGTAAGGAATACTTAAAGATATAAGGAGTAAAAGCAAACCACTATGCAAAATAAAGATTTAGCGAATACTGCCGTTTTGACCGACGAAACGCAAGTAATAAAAAAGCTATTGCCTAAAATTAAATGTCCGGCCCTTGAACAACAAAAGATTATTGCTCGAGCTGACGAATTCATTAGTATAATAAGAAAAAACAGAAATTTTTCTATTGAAGAATTTATTAATAGATTCAGCCTCTCTACCGATGAAGGAATTGCAATAATGTGCCTCGCCGAAAGTTTACTTCGGATACCGGATTTACAAATTACCAAGGAATTCGTAAGTGATAAGTTATCTAATAAATCGTGGAAATCATTTTTATTTAAGAAAGCAAAATCATTTAAGACTATTTTCTCTTCCTTCGGTATATATTTTTCCGGAAAATTTACCGACATTACTAAATCGGATAATATTTTTGCTAAATTAATTGATAAATTTGGTCAACCGGTATTTTTAAAAATCTTAAGAGAAGCAATTATGTACCTTAGTAAATCATTTGTATTTGCAGAAGGTATGGAATCCGGTTTAAAAAAAGTTCAAAATTTTTCAGAATATAAATTTTCTTTTGATTTGCTGGGTGAATCGGCAAGAACCAAAAAACAGGCCGCAAGATATTATAAAGATTATCTTAATGCTATAAACCTTATCGCTAGACTTGCTTATAAAGATCTAGATATGGCGTCAAAACCGAATTTATCTGTTAAATTAACCGCCCTGTATCCCAGATTTGAATACGCTAAGCTACATGATATAAGGCAAGAATTAATGCCACAAATTATCAGTTTAATAGAAAAAATCAAAAATAGCAACTTAACTATTACTTTTGATGCGGAAGAATCTTTCAGGCTTGATGCTTATTTTACTTTTTTAAGTGAAGTTATAGAGCAACCTGCCTTCAAAAATTTTAATGGTATCGGACTTGTAGTACAAGCTTATCAAACTAGAAGTTATGAGCTACTTGAAAAAATAATTTTATTGGCTAAAAAAACCAATAAACAAATACCGATCAGACTTGTAAAAGGCGCGTATTGGGATAGTGAGATTAAGCACGCTCAGGTAAACGGGCTGCAATACTATCCAGTATTTACAAAAAAAGAATACACGGATGCAAGTTACATCGCTTGTGCTAAATTAATGCTAGAAAATAATGATTATATATACCCGCAATTTGCAACCCATAATGCTTTAACTGCTTCGGCGATAATAGAAATAGCTGGAAATAAACCTTATGAGTTTCAAAAACTTTATGGTATGGGTGATGTATTACATTCTGAGCTAGCAAAAAAAAGGAGTGTAAGGATTTATGCTCCTATTGGTAAATCAGATGATTTACTTGCATATTTAATGCGTAGAATGTTAGAAAACGGAGCGAATAGTAATTTTGTAAGTAAGGTAGTTTCACCCAAAATACCTATATCTGCTCTTAGTTTTAATCTACATGACAAAATTTTAAATTTATTAGATAGGGGCAATTTAATTCCTTTGCCAGAAAATATTTATCCAAAGAGGAAAAACGCTATGGGCTATGATTTAGGATACAAAATAAATTACGATTATATTCAAGAAAAAGTGGCTAGTTATTTCTCTAATACTCATAAGGTCGCGTCCATAATAGAGGGTAGAGAACTTATTACATCCAAAAATTTAAATGAATGTTTCTGTCCTGCAAAAATAGCTGAAAAATTTTCAGATGTTTCTTTGGCAATACCTGAAGAAATTAAATATGCCGTAGACTCGGCTTATAAAGAATTTAACAACTGGAGCAAAACAACGGTAGAAAATCGTGCTGCTATTTTAGAAAAGGCAGCTTATGAACTTGAAAATAACAAATTTGAGTTATATGCCCTGCTTATCAAAGAAGGAGGAAAATCAATTCATGATGCGATAAATGAAGTTATTGAGGCAATTGATTTTTGTAGATATTATGCAGTCCAAGCAAAAATAATTATGCAAGATAAAGTTCTTCCTGGTCCCACCGGCGAAAGAAATATACTTTCAATGCATCCAAGAGGAGTTTTTGCCTGTATAAGCCCCTGGAATTTCCCACTTGCGATATTTATAGGTCAAATAGTTGCGGCATTAGTAACTGGTAATACGGTAATAGCAAAACCTGCGGGACAAACTTGTGTTATAGCTAATTTTGCCGTTAAGTTGCTGCACAAAGCAGGCATACCTAAAACGGCATTACAATTAATAATTACTTCTGCTAGCAATATAAGTAATTATGTATTAAGAGATGAAAGAATTGCAGGTGTAGCATTTACCGGTTCTTGCGAAACGGCTAAGAGCATCAATTTAACACTTGCAGAACGGAACTCCGGTATTGTTCCATTCATTGCTGAAACAGGCGGTCAGAATGCAATGATCGTTGATAGTTCAGCTTTACTTGAACAAGTAACGGATGATGTACTTATTTCTGCATTTTATTCTGCCGGCCAAAGGTGCTCCGCTCTACGAGTACTCTATATTCAAGAAGAAATATATGATAATCTATATAATCTAATTAGGGAGGCTACCGAAATATTAAAAATCGGCGACACTACCGATTTCAGTAGTGATATAGGAGCAGTTATCGATCGGAAATCTTTCGACAATCTAGCTCGCCACATTTCTTACATGGAAAAAGCAGGCTTTAAAATATATTCTCACCCACAAAATAATAGTTTAAAAGACGGAAACTATTGTTATCCTCATATTATAGAAATTAATTCAATTAATGATATTCCAGGAGAAAATTTTGGACCAATATTACATATAATAAAATATAAAAGTAATGAAATTGATAAAATAATAGATGAAATTAATAATTATGGTTTCGGTTTAACTTTTGGTATCCATAGTAGAATCGAAACAAAAATAGAATATTTAAGATCCCGGATTAAAGCCGGTAATATTTATACTAATAGGTCAATTGTCGGAGCAAAAGTAGAATCTCAACCTTTCGGTGGTGAAAATAAATCCGGTACTGGATTTAAAGCTGGAGGCCCTCACTATTTGCTTAAATTTATGCTAGAGAGAACAACGTGCTTTAACCTTACAGCGATAGGAGGTAATGTAGAATTATTAAGAACACAACTCGAACCGGTAAGTTAATAGTGTTTTACAATTAGTACAAATTAAACTGTAAGGTGCCACCATAAATTTGTTTGCGTTTCTGAAATTAATATTGAGTTATGCTTACTTATGTTTTTTAGACAATTCTAAATTATCTAGGTTTTATTTAAGAAGCTTAATCATAAAATATATTTTTCAAACTTGTTTTTTTCAGACTTGTAATTATCAGCATCAGGCAACGGGGGTTTTTTAACAGTAATATTCGGCCATTTTGTAGATAATTCTTTATTAATTTCTACCCATTTTATTAAATCAGCAGATTCTTCTTTAATAGCATCTACTGGACATTCCGGTACACAAACACCGCAATCTATACATTCATCCGGGTTAATTACTAACATTAATTCTCCTTCGTAAAAACAATCAACCGGGCATACTTCTACACAATCCGTATATTTACATTTCACACATTCATCTGTTACTACATAAGTCATAGTTATTTATTATTTTTAATTTTGTACATAACAATTCTTGCCCTTATTAAAAGAACAAAAACAAAATACGTTATAAAAGAACCAAACATAATAAAAAGCGGTAAAAGCATAGATGGATGGATGGAAGGTCCACCTATTTTAAGGATACTTGCCGGTTGATGCAAACTATACCAGATATCCACCGAAAATTTGACTATCGGTATATTAATCAGGCCTATTATAGCCATAACTGAAGCAGGTTTTTCGGCTCTAATTAAACTATTACCGCTATTAACGATTGCTATATAACTAATATAAAGGAAGAATAAAACAAGCATAGATGTAAGACGGGCATCCCACACCCACCATGTCCCCCAGATAGGCTTACCCCAAATCGATCCTGTAACCAGGGTAATTAAAGCAAATCCTGCTCCAATTGGTGCCGCGGCTACTGCTAAAACATAAGAAATTCTTGCTTTCCATACTAAACAAGAAAAACTGCAAATAGCTATAAAAGTATATACTCCAAGGCTCATCCATGCAGCTGGCACATGTACATACATTATCCTTACCATTTCTTTCTGCTGGTAATCTTCAGGAGAAGCATAGAAAGAAAAATATAATCCAACCGGAAGCGAGAATAAAAACAAGTACCCGGAAAGAGGTATTAAATATTTGCTAATCTTTAAAAATAAGGTAGGCGAAAATAGTCGATACATAAAAGTTTATTTATTTTATCATTATAGCAGTTAATATGTTTTGATTATATACTTCACCTGTATGTGTAGACCTTCGATAACTAGGATATTTATCTGACATTCTGTACGTATCCTCGTTAATATGTTTGACAACGCTGATATTTGCCTGCATAAGCTTAATTTTGACAAATGATGGAAGATCAAATAAATAATGCCCAGGTTTAATTGACGGTAAAAATAGAACTTTATAGCTACTTGAATCAGCAATAAAATTCTCATAAAAGTCTTGTGTTACTTCATAAGATTCTTGCACGATAGCCGGCCCTACTACAGCCATTATATTACTGGCACCTTTTTGTCGCATTCTATAAGCTAATTTATCTATAATATTTAATTTAGCACTGCGCCAACCGCAGTGGGCAGCGCCAATAACTTTACCATCATCACTTGCAAATAATAGCGGTACACAATCAGCAGTACGAATTGCCAAAATAATTTTTTTTTGAGTAGTAACCGAAGCATCGCCTTCAGGCCAATTATTTAACTTGAAATCTAATTCTTCAGCACAAACAACTTTATTGCCATGAACTTGGTTTAATAATAATATATTCTTAGCATCAAAATCACTTAACACTTTATCTATATTACTTTTGACTTGACCTTTTTTTATCTGATCTTCAAAAGCATGTATATTATAACTATGAGTGGAACCTTGGTAACTTTTATCAAAAATCTTGTAATATACTTTATTTTTGATTAATTCTGTTACGTTCATGATCTTTAAATAAGCACTTAAAATATGTTTGAAAATAAACTAACAGATAGAAAGAAAGAATACAATATCTTAAAAAAAATCGAAAATAGTTTTAAAAAAGAGTTTAATTTGACACCATGCCTTGGGGCGGAACTAGAGTTTTATCTTACAAACTTTACAGATATTTGGCAATTGACCAAACTAGAAGAAGAGATAGAGCAAAAAATAAAAAAAGAAAAAGGACATAACCAATATGAAGTCGAGATTCCTCCTTCAACTGATACCGCTTCTTATCCAGGTATTATATACAAGATCAAAAGAACCATTAAGGAAAAAGCCAGAAAATTAAACCTTGAAGCTAATTTTAAGTCCAAACCATTTACAAATGATTATGGTAGTAGTATGCACATCCATTTTAATTTTCTTGAAAATAATGATGTAGAAACACATGCTAGAATTTTATGCCATTATTTACCGCTAACAATTACAGCTTTTCTACCTAAAGAAGAGGACTATAAAAGGCTTGATAGCAGGTTCATGGCTCCAACCCACATTTCTTATGGTAGTAACAACCGTACTACCTTGATACGGATACCGGACAGCCTACCTAAACGGGTTGAGCATAGATTAGCTTCGGCAGATACAAACCCTTATGAGGTAATATATGCCATTTTAAGCTCAATTTATTCGGGTCTTAAACATCCGGAGGAAATAACCAAGCTAGATAAAATTTATGGAAACGCATACGACCCACAATATAATTTAGTAAAAATATTACGGAACAGTTAATCCCTATATTTTTTGAAATTACTTACCCTGGGTAAGCGAAAATAATTCCTCAAGTTGGTTTTCAATAGTAAAATTATCCATGAAAATTTGATAAGCTTGTTTAGTTTTTAAATATACCTTATCTGGATTAGCTTTTGCCCACTCAATATGCGATTTAATAGTATAATAAATTTGCGCACTACTGGCAAAGGCATCATAATATAGCACACTATCACCAAAAAACTTTTTTAAGAAGCCATTCTGATCAGATATTACCAAAGCCCCACTAGTTACAGCTTCAGCAATTCTAGAAGTAGGTATCCCCTCTAGCATATGTTCTTGATTGTGGATTATCAAAGCTATGCCGTATTTCTGTTGCTGTAGTCGCAAGTTTTGAAGAGGATTACCGAAAGCCTCCATTTTACCTAAATAAGCTTTCCCTAAAAATCCAAGATACCCTTCTACGCCGATACCGACTAATAATTCATCATTTGCTAGTTTCTTTAGACTTTGCGCTAACCTTAAGCTTTCTCTATTACATCCCCATAATGTACCTGTAATTAATGCTTTATGAATGGAAACCTCCGCATACTCTTCTTGTTCGTGGGCAAGATATAAAGATATTACTGGTTTGTTTTGTCCTGTCTTTTGGATTATTTTTTCTAATAGTTCGTTATTTCCATGAACAAGGCTATGAAGATCAACATAAGCATCATATTCATTTAAATGCTCCCATACTTTTAAAAACTTTCCACTACTTGAAAATAGTGAATCCAAAGGCATATTTAAATAAGTGATATTATAACCAGATGGTAAAATATTAACGTGATGGGTTACCGCTAAGTTAAATTGTGGGTTAAAAATATAATTTATAATACTAGTACTTACCTTATAAAAATGAGAGGTAAGCCAAAAATGACTGAGACTTTCAGAAAATTTAACTCCGCTATAATCATATCCGAGTTTATCGGCAATGATAACTATTCGATCATATAGGATACCCTCTCCAATTCGGTCATGAACACTATATAAGGAAAATCTTTTTTCCGAAAAGTTACCTTTTACCAAATTACTCCAGAAGTTTTTTGAATAATCAATTTCAAAAAGAAATATCCAGATCAAAAATGTGCTATATAAAAAGCATAATTTTAAAAAATTTGAGAAGTTTAGAACCTTTCTTATATGCCAACCACGAAAAACAATTTTAAAAATATTATAACAACTTATTAATATGGCCTTAAAGTGTTGGCATATTTCAGACATTTAATAACTCTGGAAAAAATTTACAAACTTCGTCAAAATCTAGTCGCGGTAATTTAGGGTAAGGATTATCACCATCTTTATAACCAAGGTTACAAATAAAATTTATTCTATAATTAGTATTTTTGAAAAAAGCTTCATTGAGGACGATTGGATCAAACCCAGACATAGGTCCACAATCTAATCCCATACCTCGTGCTATCATTATAAAATAGGCAGCTTGCAAAGTAGAATTACGTAAACCTTCCCTATCAAGAACCTCCTCAGTAGATTTAGCCAATAAATCTTGTAAAGACTTACCGGTTGGATACAATTTATCCATTTTTTCGTAGAACTTCATATCATAAGCAAACAATACAGTCACTGGCGCTGATTTTATTTTAGCGATATTTGCTTCCATCGCTGCTTTACATAGCTTTTCCTTTTCAAGGTCACTTTGCACAAAAACTATGCGTAAAGGACAACCATTGGCAGAAGTAGGACCAAGTTTCATCAAATCATAAATTTTTATTAGCAGTTCCCTAGAAACCGGTTTATCTGAAAATTTACTACATGTTCTGTCACTAAATATACTGTCTATAGTTCTCATTAGATATCTCACTTATTTTAGTTAGCTTTTTGTTCCAATAAATTAACATTGCCTAGAACAAATCCTTTATTTGAAAACTCAATATCAAAATTTACTTTATTTGTTATTATATTACTGAATTCTATAGCTGCGGCTTTAGCAATAAAGCGTTTTACATAAGATTTCGAAAAAATAAAATCATCAGGTACTAAAATGTTAACTAAATTTTCATAATCTACTAATTCGACCGATATTTTTCCTTCTGGCCGCGTGTTCCGAGATAGAGCAACAGAGCCTGTTAAATCACAAGAAGCATTATCAAGGTTGATTTTTATATGTTTTATCTCCATCTTATGATCAAAATTATTTCCTTCCGTAAGGGTATTATTAGCTACATTTATAATATAATTAGCATCTAATATTAGACTTGCATTAATTACGTTACTTCCGCTAAATGAGGATTTGTAATTACCTGCTAAATTTAATGAAAAATTTTCGGTATCCTTTAAAAGGTTATTACTAAGTTTGAAAGCAAATTCAGAAAGATTAAATAATTCTTCACCATTAATATTAAAAATAGCTAAGTAAGGGTTAGCAACCTCAATACTTTTGACAAGCTTTCTTAGAGAGTTAGATAAATCAATTTTATAAAGCACATCAACAAAGTCGACAAAACCAATTATATTTTGTTCACTGTTAATCTTATATGCCGTTGAAGGTTCCTCACTGGCACTACTATAATATAGATTTTTACCAAAATTTAGTTCGGCTTTTCCAAATTTATAATCGAATGTACAATCCATGTAATCACTATATATTTCCCGTGAAGTGTCCTGATCTATTATAGTAATTTTAGGAGATACAAATCTGACTTTCCAACCAAAAGGAAAACCTGATATACTAGAATCAGTGTAAGATATTTTAACATTATCCGTTTGAGAATTATTAATAAAAGATATAACTTTAAATCTTGCAAAATGTGCCAACGCCATCCAGCTAACTACAAATAAAATTATAAAAGCTAAAGCTATCTTACGTATCACAACAGAATTTTTAAATTGATATGTTTCTAGTAGCCGAAGGGACTCTGACTCTCATGCCATCTAGCTCTTTCGTCAAAATTATTTGACATCCTAGCCTTGAAGTATGTGTAAGACCAAAAGCCAAGTCAAGCATATCTTCCTCCGCTTCTGTTGGTTGTTCTAGGATGTTGTAAATTTTCTCTTCTAATATTACATGACAAGTAGCACATGCAAGAGATCCTTCACATGCTCCTTCCAGATCAATATTATTCTCATGAGCAACTTCTAGAAGAGATAAACCAATTGAAGCATCAACTGCTATTTCTTTATCATTTTCAATAAAAATTATCTTTATTTTTTCCGGTTTCATAATATCACTAATTTATCGATTCTATTTTTATTAATTTTTAAGGTGGAATAATTTTAATTTATATAAATATATAATACCGCACTACTTTTCAAACAACCCTTTAAACCAATTCGCCGGTAACACTTGTGGCAAGAGCTTTGGTAATTTTTACATTAACAATTTTACCAAGCAAGGATTTATCGGCATTTTCAACATACGCAGATTGCATGTAGGGCGTTTTACCTACTATGTGATCGTTATACTTCCCCTCTTTCTGGAACAATACAGAGAAAGTTTTACCAACACAATATTCATTAAATTCCAATTGCTGCTTTGCCAGCTCGCGTTGTAGAATCATTAGACGCTCGGTTTTAACCTCTTCCGGTATTTGTTCTTTGGTTGCCGCAGGTGTTCCGGGTCTTGGGCTATATTTAAAGGAATAGCATTGACCGTACCTAACCCTTTTTACTAAATCCATAGTATCGGCAAAATCTTCATCTGTTTCCCCGGGAAAGCCGACTATAAAATCAGATGAAAGAACAATATCAGGCCGCGCTGCTCGGAGTTTATCGATAATTACAAAATATTCCTCCCGAGTATGTTTTCTATTCATCATTTTTAACACCTTGTTTGAACCCGATTGGACAGGCAGATGCAAAAACGGCATTAATTGATCAATTTGGCCATGTATACTGATCAAATCATCAGTCATATCCCTTGGATGCGAGGTGGTATACCTGATTCTTTCCAGCCCCTTAACGGTTGAAAGATGGCGAATTAAATCTGCTAAAGAAAATATTTTATCGCCATTTGAACTCTTGCCATGATAAGCATTAACGTTTTGGCCAAGTAAATGGATTTCTTTTGCACCTTTTGCAACTAGCGCCATCGATTCCCGGTATATTTCTTCTGGTATTCTAGAAAATTCTGCCCCTCTAGTATACGGTACGACACAAAAAGTACAGAATTTGTCACATCCTTCTTGAATTGAGACGAAAGCACTGGCTCCTTGACCTGAGTATTGTGTAGGTAAATTATCAAATTTTTCTTCTTCAATAAAATCAAGGTCTATTAAATGCTTTTCAGCCCTTGCTAGCTTAGCTACTAATTCCGGTAACGTATAGTAAGATTGAGGACCGACAACTATATCAACGTAAGGAGCCCGAGCAAATATTTCTTCGCCCTCTGCCTGAGCAACACAACCGGCTACTGCTATTATTATATCTGATCCGTTAGACAATAATTTCTTGTCCTTTAACTTTTTTACTCTCCCAAGCTCTGAATACATTTTTTCAGAAGCCTTTTCTCTGATGTGACAAGTGTTCAAAATTATCATATCAGCTTCTTTCATTTCATCTGTTGATTCAAAACCAAATGGGTCAAGTAACTCTTTCATTTTTATAGAGTCATAGACATTCATTTGACACCCATAGGTCTTAATAAAAAGCTTTTTAACCATTGTTATTAATTTAAGATGTTTCGAATATAGTTGATAAATTTTAAAGCGGAATATATCATAATTCTAAAAAATTTTATATAAAATAATTTTATTGTAAATAAATGGAACCCATTAATTGGTATGGCACTTATAGCCTGACCTTGCGCGAGGTAAAACGTTTTATAAGGGTGTACAATCAAACTCTTATAACTCCTGCTATTTCAGCCCTTATATTTCTTGCTGTGTTTGCACTAGCAGTTGGTGCTAAAAGGCATGAAATAAACGGGATAAAATTTATTAATTTTATGGGTTACGGTTTAATCATAATGAGTATAGTACAAAACGCTTTCGGCAATAGCTCTTCATCTTTAATAATGAGCAAAATAATAGGCTATATTTCTGATATATTAACCCCTCCCCTAGGAAGTAAAGAAATAATAATTGCTTTTACAATTGGTGCAGTTTTAAGAGGTTTAATGGTAGGAATAATAGTTACAATATCTTTAATACCTTTTGTAGAATTTAATTTGTACCACCCACTATTATTAGCCTTTTATATTTTAGCCTCTTGTACGTTACTAGGTAAACTTGGTATATTATCGGGAATGATTGCAAATTCTTTCGATCAGCACTCAGCCATTACAAGCTATTTAATTACTCCTTTGTCTTTTCTATCGGGTACCTTTTATTCAGTAAAGGACCTCCCCCAAATTCTACAACAAATTAATTTTTTAAATCCATTTTTTTATATGATTGATGGATTTAGATATTGTCTTACTAACAAGGCTGATGGAAACATAATTGTAGGAATATGCTTTTTAGTTATATCCAATATAATAATATATTTGATGTTAGAAAAGTTAATAGATAAAGGGTGGAGAATCAAAAACTAATTCATCTGATAATATAGTAATAAGTTAATTTAATTGCTATTTTTAGGGAGCTCCGTATCCTTCTGTATTTCTGAGGTAACCTGTACTATTTCACTACCAGACCTAAATTTAATATTTATTATTTTAAAGTAGTGGGCTGAAAGCCTAGTAACAAAACATCCCGTCACCACAATTGCTACTGCATTTTTAATACCGGTTGGGTTTGGATCATAAGAATTAACGTTTAAATAAATACTAAATGCTAGTCCCCATAAAACTCCTATTTCAGCATTAAGTGTTCCTGTTAAACATGCTATTTCATGCTTTTTACGAATCAGGTCGCGTAAAATTCCTCCGCCGTTAGCTGTAAGAAAGGCAAAAAATGGACCCCAAAGTTCTATTGGCTCTATTTTTGCCATAATAGCTATAGATACCCCTGTAACAATAAAAGAAGCTTGCCCTAGCGCATCCCCAACAACCAATACATTATCCCAGAATTTATCTACTACTTCATCTTCACTAGCTCTTTTATTATAATATTCAAGAAGTCTTATTGTTGAAAAACCTATTAGCACAATTATCAGTATGTAATATATATAAGAAGGCGTCAGAAATATTCCTACTTCTTCTCTATTAATAATAATGTCTCTCATTATTCCACCGCCAACAGAAGGTAGCATAGCAAATAAAAAAGTAGCAAATAAAGTTCCATTTTCTTTTGCAGCAATTGCTATACCGGAAACAGCAAAAGCAATAGTTCCCATTACACCAATAAAATAGAACCACTGTGAATCGATTGTCTGCATTAACATTACAGGGTACAAATAGGTTTTAACTATTTTCTTATATTCAGCACTATTAGAAAATTTTTTTATTTGAGTATTAAATCTATCCACTAATTCAATAGGAACAGATTTCTTACTAAACATAAGGTGTATTGGAGTTTTTATATTTAACTGTACCTCTTTAATGTGCGAGTTGATTTTGTGAGTCAATATTGCTGCGGCCCCTACAATTCTATCTGATATAAAACCGTCTATTTCTCCATGAATAAGACCTTGCAAAGCAGCAACATCATTATCATAAGCAACTATTATATCGTTATTAGCCTCCTCTTTGATAAATAGGTTAATTTGAGGATCAGCATAGATAAAACCTTTCGTTATTCCTAAAACGAAATTCTGCAACCTAACTTGAGCTAGAAACTCAGAAATGGACTTAAAACTTAGCTCCTTATCGCTATTATTCATCATAAAGAGCGAATTTTCTTCATAGCGATATGGGACTGAAAAATAAACATATTCGGCTCTTGCATCGGTATACGTCGCACCAGAAGCAATATCACGTGTACCATCTTTGAGGTCTTGTTGATGTTGTTGCCAGCCAACTGGCTCAGTATTAATAGTAACACCCACAAGATGAGCAATATTTTTTACGAGTTCAATATCCATACCGACAAGGTTATATCCTTCTGCTGTCAGTCTGTTAAATTGATATGGCTCCCATAGATACCATCCACCACGCAAAATCTTCTTATCTAAACCGTCATTACAGTTGTAATTAGTATTTTTAACACTTACACCCTCACCTCTTGTATTAATATTGTCATTTGCCAGGATGCAACCTATATACAAATTAAAAACAACTAATAATAAGAACTTATACCTAGAAATTAACATTTTATAAGCCGTTGATGTATTTCCTTAATATAGTTAAGCTACATGAATAAATGGATTAAAGAAAATTATTGGAAATAATTCTTATTAAAAACAAATTAATAGTTGATTTTTAGCTACATAAAGCCTAGCTATTTAAAAGGATATTATATCGGTTTTAAATTAATGAATTTGGAAAGAAAAGAATTATGCTCTTTTAGCTCATTGTCAGTTGGGGTTATTATTATTCTATTACCTTTTCCGGTATATTTAATGGCTTGCTCATCCTTCATTATTATATTCTCCTCTATTTCTCTTAAAGAGAAACTAACTTGTCTTCCCCCTGATAATTCAACGTATACCTCAGACAGTAAGTAAGCATCTTTAAGAGCTCCGTGGAACTGTCTATTTGTATTGTCCACTTTAAACCTTTTACATAAAGCGTCCAAATTTACCCGTGCTCCTGGAAAAGCTCTTTTGGCAATTATTAAAGTATCTATAACTTCGGCAAGATCAATAGAAGGTAAGTTCAACAATGTTAATTCATAATTCAAAAATTTTATATCAAACTGAGCATTATGAATAACTAGCTTAGCATTATTAATAAAATTAATAAATTCGTGAGCAATATCCCTAAATAAAGGCTTATCTTGGAGGAACTCACTAGATATTCCATGAATACGGTAAGCGTCTTGAGGTACGTCTCTTTCCGGATTAACATAATAATGGAATTTGTTTCCGGTTAGGACCTTATTAATCATTTCCACCCCACCGATTTCGATAACTTTATGTCCATCCCTTGGATCAAGTCCTGTAGTCTCCGTATCTAGAATAATCTCTCTCATGCCAATTTTACCTTGTAAATAATTTCCTTAATCTGCAACTCTACATCTAAATCTGTATTTATTTGAAAATTTGCTAAATTTTTCTTTTCCTCTTGAGGTAATTGAATATTTTTTATTTTATTATAAATTTTTAAATTAAAATTCCCCCTTTTTTGTGCTCTAGTTTTTCTACTTTCCTCATTACAGTAAACGCATATAGAATAGTCAAAATAAGCATCAAAGCCTGTCTCAAATAATAAAGGAACCTCTATAAAAATGAATGGTTCTTTAATATTATTATTTTTGAAATCATTAATTCCTTTTCTTACTTTCGGATGGATATACTGCTCAAGTTTTTTCCTTTGGGTGTCGTCATTATAAATTATTTCACTTAACTTCTTTTTATCAAAAATTTTCCCAAATAATTTTTTATCAAAAATACAAAGCAGTTCTTGCTGAATATTTTGATCTAAATAAAGTTGTTTAACATATTCATCACATGAAAAAGTCTTATATCCTGCTTTTTCCAGGTATTTTAGAACAAAAGTTTTTCCTGAAGCAAAACTTCCAGTAATAGCAATAGATTTCATTTGCTCAAATGCCGCATTTTTTTATGTTCGTAATAATATTTCATTATTATAGCAGCTGTTTCTTCTATGGAACGTCTTGAAACATCAATAACTTGCCACTTATTTAGTGAACATAATCTTCTTATCTCCCGACACTCTTCTTGAATCACTTTAATATCAGTATAATCTGAATTTTCCTTAATTTGTAGTAAATTCATCCTGTTTTCTCTTATCTCTACAAGGATACTCGGATTGATAATAAACCCAAAAATAATGGGTTTACTCAGCTCTTTCAAAACAGGCGGAAACTCTGAACCACAAACAAAAGGAATATTTGCAGTTTTAAAACCATTATAGGCAAGATAAACTGAAGTTGGAGTTTTAGAAGTTCTAGAAGGACCTATTAATATTATGTCAGCTTCATCTAAATCCTCTAGAATTTGTCCGTCGTCGTGTTTTAAGGAGTATTCTATAGCTTCTATTTTGTCAAAATAAGTTTCATCAAATTTATTTCTAAAACCAATATTGTCACTTGTACTAACTCCTAAATAATCTGATATTTCATTAACGATTTTACTAACCACAGAAATACATGGCATTTTTGAGTCTAAACAAAATCTTTTTAGTTTATCTTTTAATGTATTATTTGAAATAGTATATAATACAATACCAGGTTTTTGCGATATCTTTTTTAACGCTTCATTAAGTAAATCTTCCGTCCTAGTCATCGGCCAATGATATTTTTTTACCTCTATATCGCTAAATTTAGCTAAGGCAGTATTGGCAGCATATTTTACTGTTTGACCGGAGGATTCTGAAACTAAGTGAATTATAAGTTTTTTCATTTAATATAATACACATTTACATTGTGGATAAGTTATATATCTAATAGGCCTTATACTTATAAATATAACTAATTAAAAGCTAAAGAGCGCACATGCAAACCTCAATAAACCTACATAGTGTATAAAATAGTGAATTAATTATATACTCCTTAAATCTATTAGTATATAAACATCAAAAATACAATTTATCCACACCAAAAGTACTAACCAGGATTATATGTTAATAATCCGTATATCCTTACCAAGAAGGCAAATTTATTAAGATTCTACCATAGGGTAAATAGTTGATAATTATGTGGATAAATAATAATCTACATTATTATTTAGATAACAACAACTTATAATAAATATATAATTTACTAACTTATTCAGTATAAAATTATGACTGTTTTGCAAGACACATTTAAACGAAAAAATAATAATATTCCTATTTGGTTTATGAGACAAGCAGGAAGATACTTACCTGAATACATGGAGATAAGAAAAGATAGCAGCGACTTTCTAGAATTATGTTATGATTCTGAAAAAGCAAAAAAAGTTACTCTTCAGCCTATTGATAGGTTTGATTTTGATGCAGCTATCATTTTCTCAGATATATTAGTATTACCTCATGCGTTAGGTTGGAGAGTTGCCTTTAAAAAAGGAGAAGGCCCAATTTTGCAAAAATTCGAAATAGATAAGGACCTGCTTTATATAAATAATGATTTCGATAAAAAAATAAATTGTATATACGATACGGTAAATAAAGTTAGGCTGTCTTTAGATAAAAACAAATCACTAATTGGATTTGCCGGTAGTCCATGGACTGTAGCGAGTTATATGCTCGAAGGGAAAGGTAAACAAGATTTCTCTGTCAGTAAAAATTTTCTTTATAATAATAAAAAACTAGCACTGCAGTTAATCGATATTATTACAGAAAAAACTATTGAATATTTGCTAGGTCAAATAAATGCCGGCGTAGACATAATACAATTATTTGATTCCTGGGCAGGGATTTTATCCGGAGAAGAGTATGAAGATTTTGTTATAAAACCTACAAAGAAAATTGTAAGCTTAGTAAAACGTAAATACCCAAGCTTACCTATCATAGGGTTTCCAAGAGGTTCTGGTTATTTGTATCAGGAATATATAGACCAAACCGATATTGATGCTATAGGAGTAGATCAGTTTGTACCAATCAATACCATGAAAAAGTGGCAAGAGAATATTATTGTTCAAGGAAATTTTGATCCGGTTCTGCTACTTGGAAAGAAAGAAATTATTGAGAAAAAAGCCAATGATATTTTGACATGCCTTGATAGTAAAAATTTCATTTTTAACCTTGGGCATGGTATTTTGCCGAATACTCCGGTAGAGAATGTTCAATTTTTAGTAAATTATGTCAGAAATTATCAAAAATAAAAAGAAAGTAGCTGTTGTTCTTTTCAATTTAGGAGGTCCCGATAGCTTGAATGCTGTAAAGCCTTTTCTTTTTAATTTATTTAACGATCAATATATTATTACTTTACCTTCTGTACTTAGGTTTTTAGTAGCGAAGTTAATTTCTATCAGAAGAGAGAAAGTCGCTAAAACCATTTACGCTAATACTGGAGGTAAATCACCGATTTTAGATGAAACTTTAGCTCAAAAAGAAGCTCTAAAGGAAGAGCTTATCAATAGTTCCGATATCACTTTTGAATTATTTATTTGTATGCGCCATTGGCATCCAATGACTGAGGAAGTTGTAAAAAATATAAAAAATTACGAACCAACCGAAATTATATTACTCTCTCTTTATCCTCAATTTTCTACTACTACTACTGCTTCTTCCTTAAATGAATTTGGAAAGAATTTAAGGAAAGAATTTATGGATAAAGTAAAGTTAAAAACAATATGCTGTTATCCATTAGATGAAGGCTTTATTGATTCTCATGTAAAATTGATTGAAGATAAACTTAATGATAAACTGGATTTAAGTAATTATAGAATCTTATTTTCAGCTCATGGCTTACCAGAAAAAATAGTAAAATCAGGAGATCCATATCAGTGGCAGATAGAACAAACGGTTTTTAAAATAATTAACAAGCTCCAGCTACTTCCAAAATTTAAAAATATAGATTATAAAGTTACATATCAAAGTAGAGTAGGACCATTAAAGTGGCTCGAGCCTAATACAGAAGATGAGATAAAAATAGCAGGTAAGCAAAAGAAATCGTTAATAATAGTTCCTGTAGCATTTGTTTCTGAACACGTTGAGACTTTAGTTGAACTAGATATAGAATATAGACATTTAGCTGCTGAATATAATGTAGACTATGTTAGAGTACCAACTTTAAGTACTAATGAACTATTTATAAAATCATTGGCAAATATGATTCTAACTTTTTCCTATAAGGATTCTAGTTGCTTATCGTCTAGTAATTTTAATAGAATATGCCCGGATATTTATAGCAAATGTCCTTGTCAAGAAGCTAAATAAAAAGTGTAGGTTTTATAATGGAAAGATATTTTTTATGGTATAAAGCTATTCATGTCGTAGCTGTTATTTCTTGGATGGCAGCGATGTTTTATTTACCAAGGTTATTCGTTTATCACAGTAAACCTAATATTACTCCGGAAATGGATGAGACCTTCAAGTTGATGGAAAAAAGATTACTTAGAATAATAATGAATCCAGCAATGATAGTTACTTATATATTCGGTTTTTTGGTAGCTTATATATATGGTTTTGTTGCGCTGGGAACTTGGTTTCATATAAAAATGGCTGCAGTACTAGCTTTAACTATTTTGCATGGAGTACAAGCAAAATGGGTAAAAGATTTTGCAAAAGGTAAAAATACCCACACGGAAAAATTTTATAGAGTTATCAATGAAATCCCTGTAGTTTTTATGATAATTGCCGTTGTTATGGTTATAGTAAAACCATTCGAATAACTTAGAAAAACATTTTCTATATTTACCATCTGGTATATTTGTATTATAATAAGGTTAATTTTTGGTTAGAAATTTATTACTTATTTTATGGCCATTTTGGAAATAATTACTGCACCTGACCCTGTTTTAAAAAAGAAAGCTCAACCTGTTGAATCAGTTGATGATAATATTAGGGAAATTATGGATAATATGCTTGAAACCATGTACCATGACAAAGGTGTAGGTCTGGCTGCTAATCAGGTAGGCATTTTAAAAAGGATCATCGTTATGGATTTGCAGGATGAAGATGATACTAAAAGAGCAGAAGGGTTCTACCCATTATTTATGGCAAACCCTACTATAACTGATTGCTCGAAAGAAATGATAGAGGCTACAGAAGCGTGTCTTTCCGTTCCTGATCAAAATATAGTTGTATCTCGGCATGCTTCTGTTAAAATTAAATATCTAGATTACAATAATGAATCTAAGGAATTAGAAACTGATGGTTGGCTTGCACGTGCTATTCAGCATGAAACAGATCACTTAGAAGGGAGACTATTGTTAGATTATTTATCTCCCTTGAAAAAGAACGTAGCGATCCGTAAGTTAATAAAATTAAAGAAATTCTTTACCGCAAATTAGCTGTAAATAGCTAAAAATCATAAAAACATTGATCGATTTATCCATTATCATTTTAAAGAAATTTTTTCGTATATTTATAATTTTATATATTTGTATTAATTGACTAGATAGGGGTAATCAATTATAATTTTACTTCTGATTTATCAGAATCATATTTGGGATTAAGTACTAGGAGATAGCTAAAACATAAATAGGATATTTAGTAAATTTTCTAAATCTCTACAATTTAATGAGGAAATTAAAGAATTGGATAAGTTTAACAAACCCATTATTGAATTAAAAAATATAAGCAAAAGCTTTAATACGGAACCTATCTTAAGCAATTTCAACTTTACTCTTTACGACAATAAATTTATTACAATATTAGGTCCTTCTGGATCAGGTAAAACTACTATTATAAAATTAATAGCCGGTTTTGAGTCGTTAGATAATGGAGATATATTTCTTAACGGTATAAAGGTAAATGATTTACCTGCCAATAAGCGGGAAGTCAATACCGTATTCCAAAATTATAGTCTGTTTCCTCATATGAATGTTTATGATAATATAGCTTTTGGTCTTCGGATGAAAAAGAAAAGCCAAGATTATATCGATAAAGCTGTCCGTGATTCTTTAAAAATGATCAAAATGGAGAAATTTGCTGACAGGAAACCAGGAGAGTTATCTGGTGGGCAACAACAGCGGGTAGCAGTTGCAAGGGCCATTGTTAATAAGCCACTAATTTTATTACTTGATGAACCTCTTAGTGCTCTTGACGAAAAACTCAGAAAGGAAATGCAGGTGGAACTTAAATCGATGCAAAGGGATTTAGGAATCACTTTCATATTAGTAACTCATGATCAGGAAGAGGCTTTATCTATATCTGATACCGTAATTGTTCTCAATAATGGCAAAATAGAGCAAATTGGCTCTCCTCAGGAAATCTATCAAACTCCTGTCAATAGTTTTGTGGCCAGCTTTGTAGGAGAACTGAATATATTAGATGCTAAAATTGAAGCTGTGGAAGAGAATTTAGTGTCAGTAATTGTTGAGGAAGAATGTAAATATCAATTAGAGAATAAAAATAACTTTTCTACGGGAGAGCAAATTAAAATATTAGTTAGGCCAGAAAACTTAAGACTATCCTTAGAAAAAGATTCTATAATCCCAACTAAGTTAAAAGGTAAAATTACCCAAACTAAATATCGAGGAGCTTTACTTGATTATGTTATAATTCTTGATAATGGTAAAAAAGTAACGGCAACGCTTTTGCAAAACAAAAAAGAAGGGATTTATGAATACAAAATAGGAACTGAAGTTTTTGTGGAATGGACGATTGGTTGTGAGGTGATAACTAAATGATGAACAAAGACCTTTTCAAACATTTTACAATTTTAACAATTGTGGCTTGGTTAACAGTTTTTGTTTTGATACCAAATATTGGAGTAGTAGTAACAAGTTTTCTAGAAAGAGAGGAAGCACATTTTGTAAGCTTTACTTTTACCTTAGATAACTACAAGAAACTGCTATCTGTAATGTATATTAAAGTTTTTTTAAAGAGTTTGGCTATAGCTCTTTATGTTACTATTTTATGCTTGGTGTTTAGCTACCCATTTGTATATACAATCTCTCAAACCATTAAAAGCATAATCATTAAAGATTTCTTGCTAATTCTGGTTATAATACCTTTTTGGACAAGTTCATTAATTAGAACTTATGCTATGATGATTGTCTTGAGATCTAATGGATTATTGAACAATTTTTTAATGTATGTCGGGTTAATAGATGAGCCGATAGAACTGTTATATAATTGGGTAGCTGTTACTATTGGTCTGGTATATTCATTACTGCCCTTTATGATATTGCCGCTTTATACTGCTTTTGAAAAACTGGACCGCAATTATATTAATGCAGCTCAAGATTTGGGGGCTGGCAAGATAGATACATTATTAAAAATTATTATACCTTTAACTAAATCCGGAATAGCAGCAGGCTGTATTCTAGTTTTTCTCTCGACGCTTGGAATGTTTTTTATCCCTGAATTGCTCGGGGGAAGTAAAGAAATTTTAGTAGGAAACTTAATAAAAAATCAATTCTTAATTGCGAGGGACTGGCCTTTCGGTACAGCAATAGGTACAGTATTAACTGTTATTGTAGTAATATTGATGGTTATTTATGCTAGGAATACTAAAAATACTGATCAACTAGTGGTATAATTATGAGCAGATTAATAAGGCTATACCCTATATTTATTTATATATTTCTGTACTTTCCTATAATTGTATTGATAGTATACTCATTTAATTCTTCAAAATATGGTACAAGCTGGCAGGGTTTAACCTTAGAGTGGTATAGAAAATTATATTCGAATAGTTTGCTTATAGGATCAACGAAAAATTCTTTTCTAGTGGCTGCGCTTTCGGCATCTATTGCTACCTTAATAGGAACTATATCCGCTTTAGGGTTGTATAGTTATAGGTTTAAAGGTAGAAAAATTTTTTCCTCTATAGTGTATGTCCTAGCTATTTCTCCAGATATTATAATGGGAATAAGCCTGCTTATCTTATTTAACCTTATAAGCATAAATTTAGGATTTTACAGTTTATTGCTTGCCCACATCACTCTTAATTTACCATTTGTAATAATTATTGTTATTTCGCGTTTAAAAACTTTTAACAAGAATCTAATAAATGCAGCTAGGGATCTAGGAGCCGGTGAGTGGACTATATTTACTAGAATTATATTACCACTTATTCTACCTTCGGTCATATCAGGGTGGCTGCTCGCATTTACTTTATCTTTGGATGATGTGGTAATTAGTTTTTTTGTTACCGGACCAAATTTTGAGGTACTACCGTTAACATTATTTTCCATGGCACATTTGGGTATTAAATCGGAGATTAATGCTCTTTGTACCGTAATTTTTGCAGTGACTTTGGTTTTAATTTTTATATCTCATTTTATATTTAGGAGGAAAATATGAAAAAATATATTACGGTGTTTTTTTTAGTTTTTGGAATTCACCTTACCGCCTCAGCTAATGAAATTAATGTATATGTTTGGTCAGAATATATACCGGATAGCATAGTTGAAAAATTTACCGAAGAAACGGGGATAAAGGTAAATCTTTCTACTTATGATAATAATGAGAGCCTATATGCGAAAGTAAAATTATTACATAATTCCAACTCTGGATATGATTTAGTGATGCCCTCTACCTATTTTGTAAGCAAAATGAGAGATGAAGGTTTGTTAATGGAATTAGATAAATCCAAAATCGATAACTTTAAGAATATTGACGAAAGCTTAATAAATAAACCTTTTGATCCAGAGAATAAGTACAGTATTCCATACTTTTGGGGAAGTACGGCTCTTTGTTATAACGCTAAATATGTAAAAGAAAAAGTCGATAGCTTTAATATATTATTTGATCCAAAATATGCCCATAAGATTCTTCTTACTGATGATGTAAGGGAGATATTTCATGTGGCTCTAAAATTGCTTGGTTATAGTGGTAATGATACTAATGAGGAGCATATAAAACAAGCTTATGAAAAACTAAAAACGTTAGTTCCTAACGTAAAAATCTTTAACTCTGCTTCTCCTAAATTAAACTACATAAACGAGGAGGTTATAATAGGCCTGAATCATAATGGTGAGGCTTATGTAGCATCAGTAGAAAACCCTGATATTAAATATGCTTATCCTAAAGAGGGAGTAATTCTCTGGGTAGATAGTTTTGTTATTCCTTCTAATGCCAAAAATACTGAAGGGGTTTATAAGTTTGTTAATTTTCTTTTGCGTCCGGAAATTGCTAAAGAAATTAGTCAGGCTGTAGGTTTTGCTACAGCCAATAAGGCTGCAAAGGCTTTGCTTCCTAAGGAAATACTGAATAACCCGACAATCTACCCACCTAAAGATATTCAAGATAAAGGTGAATTCCAAGAAGATGTTGGCGACGCAATAGTGATATATGAAAAATACTGGGAAATGTTGAAGTTAAATAATTAAGCTTTGCAAAGAGCAATAATAACAACTTAAACCCTATGAGATCTAATTCTGGATTGGCGTTGCTTCGAAAGAACATGTAGAAAATGGTGTTAAATTGGGGATTTGCCAATTTTGCCATGGCAAGATCGGCCCAGCTAAACGCCTCCAGAAAGGGGATTTTGTAATTTATTACTCCTTCCAACGTATCGATGGAAAGTAATGAGTTATACCAAAAATTTACTGCTATAGGTGAGGTAATAGATGATGTTCCTTATCAAGTAGATATAGGAAGCTTTAAACCATATAGAAGAAATATCAAGTACCTTAATGCTTGCGATGTCGATATTAAGCCACTTATTCCTATCTTATCATTTATTAAAAACAAAACTTCATGGGGTTATGTGTTTAGATATGGCTTTTTGGAAATAGATCAAGAGTCGTTCGAAATCATTGCAACCCTTATGCTTGGAAGAAACCCTTATTAGATGAATAGGGGAAAGTAATAAGTTTGAAATTGCTGCTATACCTTTTTAGGTTTTATATTTCCTTTTGAGGAGAAATATCCTATATGCATATGTTATTAGCAAATGGCTGGGTGTATAAAAGTTATTAAGACGAAGATATGGCTTGAAAGGCTTTTAGTTTGAAAAAAGGCAACATACCCAGCAAATGCTCAAAAATACTTGCCTGAACTTCTTCGTAATTAAGCCATTTAGTATCCTTAGTAAACACATAAATTTCTATTGGTATACCGTTAGGTGTTGGATCAAGCGTACGTATTAGGAAAGTAAAACCTTCTTGGTGAATATTTTTATTATTTCTTAAATATTGACCTATGTAATGTCTAAACATAGTAAGATTGGTAGTTTGACTTTCCTGATCAAATAATGTTTTATCTTCGGCTACAAATTCAAGCATGTAAGGTAGTTTCTTGATTGCATTTAATTCTTTTTGGGTACATATTTTTACTGTACTCATATCTAGACTGATTGCCCTTTTGACGCGTCTTCCTCCCATTTCAAACATTGGACGCCAATTCTTAACCCCGGTGGTTAAAAAGGCCGAGGTTGGAACAGTTGTATAGGTATTATCAAAATTACGTATTACTACTACGGTAATGGTAATTTTTTGGATATCACCATCTGCATTATATTGAGGTAAAGTTACCCAATCACCGACTTGAATAATATTTTGGAAAGTAACCTGTAAGCTTGCAATTAAACCAAGTAGCGTATCTTTAAAAACAAAAGTTAATAATGCAGCTGCTGCCCCTAAACTAGCAAATAACGATGAAATAGAAATACCGATTACTAAAGAAAAAATAGCTAATATTGCGCTTACAACTACAAAAATTCTTAAAATTTGTGTATGTAGTTCAATAGCTATTTTTTTATTTAATTCTCGAATATTATATAAATCTGCCGTGGCATTTATAATAGCTAATATAAGAGAAGTAATAGCAAATATTACATATGTGGTTACAATAACGTCTTTTACTTTAATTGTTACGTTATTTATTAAGTTAGACTGATCAAGTATATCGCTCCAGAATTCCAGATATAATGCTAAAAATACTTTTATAATATGTTTGGATAGGTTTTTTTTCTGAAGAATTTCAGCATATTTTTTACTTTTATATCTTATTAGTTTACTAATACCCGGTAGTACTGCAGTTTTGACGGTAATTAAAAATGGATATAAAAAAATAACCATTATAGAAAGAATTATTAATAATTGATACTCTGCGTAAAATGTGTGAAGACTTGTTATAGTAAATAAATTTTCCATAAACGATATATAACTTATTAATCCTTATTAAATACCAAAGTAATAGTAACCTAAAATTATTCTTTTTTCTAAATGCTATTAAACAATATCATTAGTGGCAAAAGACCCATATTCTTTCAGTAATTTATGATCAGGATGAGTTTCTTTCATAAAGAAAACAATAATAAAAGAAATTAGGAGAGAGATCGGAACAATAACTAGAGCAAATCGGTAATCTTCGCCGCTATAGCACGGTATATCACGTATTGTTTGTCCATTATGATAATCAATCAAAACTCCAATAACAGGCAAAAATATAGTGCCAGTGGACATTACTACGGCATTGACAAAAGCTATTGATACTCCGCTCATTTTTAAAGGCATAGTTTCACAAATACTGGCAAAACTTAAGCATTTTGCTGTATAGGCAAAACCTCCAATAAAGAATAGTAAGTATAGGAGATAATAAGGAACGGGGAAAATGATAACGGTAAACCAGACAATTGTGGTAACAAGAGAACCGCAAAACATCGGTAAACGTCTGTTTTTAGTTATATCTGAAAAATAAGCGAAAAAGGGGCTTCCAATAGCAGCACCAAAAAACATGGTTGATACTATAGTAGCAGCACTAGTATCAGATACCTGATAAGTAGTTCTTATAAATGATACCCCCCATGCTACTCCGATTACGGTAATTGGAAGATACATCAACATTCCATAGACAGCTAATATCCAAGCCTGAGGTGTCTTAAGTAAAAGTAGAATATCGGTAAACGGATGATTATTAGCATAGATATCAGGTAATTCTCCATGATGGTCAACAGGAGGATAATTGCTAACAAAAAAATAAATAATTATGGAGACTATAAGGCCGATCCATCCTAAGAATTCCATAGTATTTTTAAATCCTACCTTGTTTAGAAGAATCTCAAGAGGGACACCGCCAAGGCTAGCTCCAGCAGTTCCCATAAGAATTACCAACCCTGTAACTTTTGCTATATGTTTTGGTTCAAGCCATAATGTTCCCAGTTTTATAGTCCCGATTAAACCGTACGCTGATCCCATTCCCATTAAAAATCTTGCACATCCCCCAATTATTGGGCTAGTTGTATTTCCAAAAATAAAACATGATAATGCACAAAGGCTTGCTGCTAGGCATAGGAATAAACGTGGTCCAAAGCGATCTATAGTAATACCAAGAGGAATCTGCATGGCTGAGTAAGACCAATTATAAGTTCCGATTAACACTCCAAGTCCTGCCGCCTCAATTGCAAAATTGCTAAGTAATTCGTTATTCATGATATTTGGGGAAACACGGATCAGGAATTGATACATGTAAAAGATACCGCCACAAGCTACAACCATCCAGCCTTTATGTATTTGTTTTGGAACTCATTATTCTTTTTACTATTTATATTTTTCAGATATCAAGGAAATATATATTTCACGAAATGGGAGTCTACCATATTAAGACGATAAACGTCAAATATTCTCCCTATCTGTAAAGTAAGGTAAATAATATGAGGTAAGCATTAGGCCTACTGGTAATTTTTTTCTAAATGTTGTTTATCCAAGTATTTGGGTTTACCAAAAATATCCGGATCCTGCATAATGAATAATCTGTTATTTATATTACTAATTTTTTTTGTTGTTTTGAAATTCAATGTAATTATGTTATTTTCTTCAACTATTTTCATTGTTTCGATATTCTTGGTATTTTTATTAAAAAAAATTTCACTAATTTTACCTGAATCTAAATGGCTTAACTCCAATTTATAATATCCGTTCTCTTCTTTAGCAGAAATAACTTCGAATTGATTATCAAAATTTATCTGATCAATTAATAAAAAATTAAAAATATTTTCTTCCGCTGAAATCCTGCTTAAATTTTCCATTTCATAGTCGTAAACAGAAACATAGTTTTTATTACCTACAATCAGCAAGGGAAATGGTTTAAAGTAATTTACCCTAAATTTATACGGTTTATTTATAATTAGAATACCCATAGCTTTCGTTCCTTGTGTATCTGATTGCTCAAAATTAATAGCTACCGATTGAATATTTTGAATATAAGATTTTATATTTTCTACAATCTCTTTTTCTGAAGAAGCGAATGCAAACTTGAGCTTAAATATTATTAATAGTATTATTATAAAATTAATAAAGCTCTGTTTTATTGATTTATGTGATTTACAGATTAGATAATTCATGAAAATTGTCCTGTACATTTGATTTAAGTTTTTACATAGTAATGAATGCATAATATAAGTTCAAACAGTAATAATATTTTTTATTAATAATACAGATGACAATTAAAGTTGCTGCGTTAAAAGAAAGGGCAAAAGGAGAAACTAGGACCGCAATTACCCCCGAAGTAGCTAGATTATACACGAAAAAGGGCTATAGTGTTTTTGTTGAGAAATCTATAGGGGTAACGGCAAATTTTACCGACGAGGAATATATGGCAGCCGGAGCTAAGGTCTCCGGAGTGCCACTCGAAATCATTTCTGATGCCGATATTATCTTAAAAGTTCAACCTTCTCCAATGGAGGAAACGCTAAATGAAGTAAATATAGCCAAAGTCGGTGCTACTATAGTGGGTTTGCTTTCCCCCCATACCCATAGTGAATATATAGATAAAGCAGTATCTAAAAATTTATCAACTATAGCCATGGAGTTAGTGCCAAGGGTTACTAAAGCCCAAAGCATGGATGTCTTATCTTCCCAAAGTAATTTAGCCGGTTATAGAGCAGTAATAGAAGCATGTTATTACTATGATAGAGCTTTTCCTATGATGATGACAGCGGCCGGAACTGTAAATCCGGCGAAAGTACTAGTTATTGGTGTCGGAGTGGCCGGATTGCAGGCAATTGCAACTGCAAAAAGGTTAGGAGCTGCGGTATCTGCCTATGATGTAAGGGCGGCAACGAAGGAACAGGTAGAAAGTTTGAATGCAAAATTTGTTTATCCAGCTGCTGGACTAGTAGATAGAGAAGATAAATCAGGACATGCAAAAGAAGTAACCAAGGATTTTGCTGCTATCCAGGAAGAATTTTTACTTGGCATAATAGCTAATTTTGACGTAGTTATTACTACTGCTCAAATTCCTGGTAAGAAAGCGCCAATTCTTGTTACAAAAAATATGGTTTCTAAAATGAAGTTGGGTTCCGTTATAGTTGATATAGCAACTGCTACTGGGGGTAACGTGGAAGATTCCGTTATTGATAAAATCATAAGCAAGAAAGGAGTTAAGATTATTGGCTGGTCTGCTATGGCAACAAGAGTGGCCTTAGATGCTTCAAAATTATATGCAAAAAATTTATATAATTTCCTAGAGTATGCTGTAAAAGATGGAAAAATAGATTTTTCTGATGATATTGTTGAAGAAATGTTGATAGGTAAGGATGGGAAAATGATGAATAAAAAATTTAAGGTATAGAGGGGAAGTTTATGAATCAAGAGTTAGCAATTGCTAATAAACATGCAGCAGAATTATATGAAAAAGCTGCGTTATTGTCCGAGAAACTCAATTCGATCGCAGCAGAAGCGCAATTCCAGAATACATCTACTGTAGATCCTTTTATATTTGCCATTACCATATTCTCCTTAGCATGTTTTGTCGGTTATTACGTGGTCTGGAAGGTGACCCCTGCGCTACATACTCCTCTCATGTCTATTACTAACGCCATATCTGGAATTATCATAATAGGGGCTCTAATTGCTTCAAGCTCGCAAGGTTTTAGTTTATCCATGGTTTTAGGATTTTTTGCTACGTTCTTGGCCTCTATAAACATTTTTGGTGGTTTCATAGTAACTGAAAGAATGCTGGAAATGTTTAAAAAAAAGTAATTTATAAGTAATTTTTTGTTATGTCAGTGCGGTTAATCGAAATACTATATTTGGTATCTGCTGTTTGTTTTATTTTCTCCTTAAAAGGATTATCTTCACCTAAAACAGCAAGAAAAGGGAGTTTGATAGGAATATTGGGAATGTTGATAGCTTTGTTTGCAACATTTTCCTTGCCTGATTTTTATCACAAAATACCATTATTAATTACCGTTGCTTTAGGAGGGATTGCTGGGGGATATGTGGCTCGAAAAATTCCAATGACCTCAATGCCCGAATTAGTTGCTGGTTTTCATTCTTTTGTGGGCCTTGCTGCAGTATTTGTAGCATTTGCGGCTTTATTACTGCCAGCAAATTTCGGTATTGCGGATCAACAGGGGGGGATAGCAATTTTAGCTCGGGTTGAGATGTCACTCGGAGCTGCTATCGGAGCACTTACCTTTAGTGGTTCAATTATAGCATTTGGCAAATTACAAGGGTTTATTGATTCAAAACCTTTAAAATTTGCTGGTCAACAATATGTGTGTTTAATTACTAGTATTATCCTTATCACAATAATGATTTATTTTGCCCAAAATCAAAGCATTTTTTTATTTAGCTTGATAATTATAGTTGCATTAATAGTAGGGGTATTACTTATTGTTCCTATAGGTGGGGCTGATATGCCGGTAGTTGTTTCGATGTTAAATTCATATTCCGGATGGGCGGCAGCTGGTATTGGATTTACACTTGGTAATAGTTTGCTTATCATTACGGGAGCGCTTGTAGGAGCAAGCGGTGCAATCTTAAGTTATATAATGTGCAAAGCCATGAATCGTTCTCTGCTGAATGTGATTTTCGGAGCTTTTAAGTCGTCTGGAAAAGGCTCAGTCCAAGTAGAGCAGGAAGAAAGGCAAGTTAAAATTAGTAGTCCCGAAGATGCGGCTTATCAACTCGAGCGTACCGATTCAGTAATAATTGTACCGGGTTATGGCATGGCAGTTGCTCAGTCTCAACATGCTATAAAAGAAATGGTTGATCATTTAAAGAAAAAAGGAATTAAGGTAAGATTTGCTATTCATCCGGTAGCAGGAAGAATGCCAGGTCATATGAATGTTCTACTTGCCGAAGCAAATATAGATTACGATGATGTTTTTGAACTTGACGAAATAAATAACGATTTTGCATCAACCGATATTGTTTTAGTAGTCGGAGCAAATGACGTTACGAATCCGGCTGCCAAATCCGATCCAAATAGCCCTATTTTCGGTATGCCGATTTTGGATGTGGCCTCCGCTAGAACTATATTCTTTATAAAAAGGTCTATGGCTTCAGGTTATGCAGGAATTCAAAATGAGCTATTTTTTCAAGATAATACATTAATGTTATTTGGCGATGCGAAAAAAGTAATAGAAGATATAGTAAAGTCCTTTGATGTAAGTTAGTTTACCTCTTCTACAAATTTTTATTTCACAAATGGTTTTACTTGTTTATAATCTGCCGAATAATTCTAATTATATGAATAAAATTTGTATAAGTAATTTTATATTATGATGGCTCAATGAATAAACGAAGGTCTATTTTCTTATCGGCTATTTCTGGAAATGTGCTAGAATATTATGATTTTACGGTTTATGCAGTATTTTCTTTAGCAATAGGACAGGCATTTTTTCCCTCCGGTTCACAAGTAATCCAAACGTTATCTAGCCTTTCAGTCTTTGCCGTAGGTTTTATAATGAGACCAATAGGTGGTATTATTTTTGGTTATATCGCTGATAAATATGGAAGAAGAGTTTCTCTTATTATTTCAATGCTCGGTATGACCATGACAACTTTTACTATCGGTCTTATCCCTGGCTACAGCGATATAGGTTATGGCGCACCTGTTTTATTAGTTATAATGCGGTTGATTCAAGGATTATGTATCAGTGGAGAAGGTGCAGGAGCTGCTATATTTATTCTTGAGCACTATCAAAATTTAAGACCAGGGTTTACTGCCGGAATAGTCCATGCGTCCAATATTGCCGGTACTTTGCTTGCTAGTTTTGTCGGTATTATTTTGGAACAATTATTACCTGGCTTAGAATTCGCTTGGAGATTCGCCTTTATATTAGGAGGAATCATGGGAATAATTGGTTTTTATTTCAGACTTAGAGTAGCAGAAACGCCAATATTTGAAATGCTAGCTGAAAAAAAGCGTACTTTAAAAATGCCTTTTATGCATGTTATTCGCAGTTCATGGCCGGCAATGCTAATAACCTGTTGCCTTGGGGGATCTGCAAGTAGCTTAGTGTATATTATAAAAACATATATCAATATTTTTTATTGTGAAGTATTAGGGCTTGATAAAACTATAGCTTTAATTTATTTATCGTACTCTTCTGTAATTATGATGTTTACCATGCCATTGTCTGGTTATATTTCAGATCATATTGGCAGGTTTAAAATGATTGTAGTTGCTTCAATAACAATCGTTATTGCTGCTCTTCCTGCCTTTATATTGCTTGCATCTGCTGAAATTTGGAAGCAAATAGCTGCGCTTACAACTATCGCAATGCTAGGAGGTTTGATTGCGGGTACGGCTTATATATTTATTATATCATTATTTTCTGCTGAAGAGCGATTTACAGGTGTGGCATTTGGTTACAATTTAGGGGTTGCCTTATTTGGTGGAACCTCGGCAGTAATTTCAAGATGGCTCGTAGAGGTAACTAATCTGTATCACGCTCCGGCATTTTACATTATGGTTACTTCGTTACTATTTCTTGCTCTGGCTTATAGCATGAGAAAAACTATAATTAGGCTAATTGATACTAATTTAAAACCAAAATGAAGTCTTATAGATTCGGTCTTTTTGCTGAATATTTGGCCATAGTTATTTACAAACTTAAGTTCTATAACATAATCTCTCATCGTAAGAAAAATTTTGCTGGTGAAATTGACATTATTGCTTCTAAAGGCAAGCAATTAGTATTTATTGAGGTTAAAGCTAGAAATAATAATATTATGGAAAATATAGTACACAAAAACCAACAAAATAGGATAAGGCGTTCAGCTGAGTTATTCTTAAGTCATAATGATAAATATAATGGTTGGGATATAAGATTTGATTTGGTTTTTATTCGGCCTTATAAGTTGCCTTTAATAATAAAAAATGCTTGGTGAAAAACTATGGATCAACGAGAAACCACAGCAAAATGGTTTGAGGAACTGCGCAATCAAATTTGCGAATCTTATGAGCAGATAGAGATTGATTTTGCTAAGGAACATAATTTAGTAGCAGGTAAGTTTATAAAAAAAACTTGGGAAAGAGGCGGTGGCGGTGGCGGTGTTATGTCTATCATGCGGGGTAATGTTTTTGAAAAAGTTGGAGTTAATATTTCCACAGTACACGGAATATTCTCCGAGGAATTTAGAAAACAAATACCAGGAGCAACAGAGAACCCTGAATTTTTTGCTACTGGTATTTCACTTGTAGCACATATGCATTCACCTCTTGTTCCTGCGGTACATTTTAATACGAGGTATATAGAAACAACAAAAAGCTGGTTCGGTGGTGGAGCTGATCTTACCCCTATGTACCCGGATGATAAAGAAACAAGGATATTTCATCAATCGTTCAAAGAAGCATGTGATAAACATACTTTAGAATATTATCCTAAATTCAAAAAAGCATGTGATGAGTATTTTTTCTTAAAACATAGAAATGAACCAAGAGGTATTGGAGGGATATTTTATGATTATTTAAATACCGGTAACTTTAATAGTGATTTTGATTTCACAAAGGATGTCGGTATTGCAATGAGAGATATATACCCTACTATTGTCCGCAGTAAAATGAATCTATCTTGGACTCAGGAACAAAGGGAACATCAGCTTATAAAAAGAGGAAGATACGTAGAATTTAATCTTTTATATGATAGAGGTACGACATTTGGGCTTGCTACCGGCGGCAATGTTGAGGCAATTTTAATGTCGTTACCGCCTGAGGTAAAATGGCCTTAAAAGCTTAATCTTCTTGTTTCAGATTCTTCTTTTTTAGCAGTTTATCAAATAATATCTTTTTTTCTTCAGTTAGTGATTCCCTTCGGAGTTTTGCCATTTCTTCAAATGTTCCTTGAAGACAATCTGGGGTAAATACATCTGTAATTAATATTCCATTTAAATGATCTATCTCATGCTGTAGTACCCTGGCATAAAACCCAGCTTCAATTTTTGAAATTTCTATTCCTTCTTCATTCTGGTATTTAACTTTAATGACATTATACCTTGGTACTTGTCCACAAATAGTTTTTACTGAATAACAGGCCTCAAAATCTCTATATTTTCCTTGATCTTCAACAGGTTCATATTCTGCATTAATTAATGTGTGCATGGGATAAATTTTAGCATCATCGCGAAGCAGAGAAGCAGTTTCTGGTATATAGATTACTGCAATGTTTTTATTTATACCTATTTGCGGAGCAGCAAGTCCCACCCCTTCAAGCGTGAATAACATTTCTTTCATCAGAGCTATTATATTTTTATCTTCATCGAATAAAGGGAATGTAAGCCTTTTGGTCTTTGATTTTAATACTGATTTCTCCTTATCGATAAAATCTTCAATCGCTATAATCTTTTTTTTCATATCTCTACTAGTTCTACTATTTTTTTGATGGATAATAAATTAAATCTAATAATCCGTCTATTGATATATAAGTAAATTACTTATTAATATATTAACTATTACTTAACTAAATAAGTTTACCATTTTAATTATATGCTTTTACACACTAACTATTTGTATTTTTATGGTTACCTATTTTATGTTCAAATTTTTAGCGAGGAATAACCTATGGCAAAGGAAAGATCATTTTGGGACTGGATTTTCGGGAGTTCATGCTGCAGTGATAGGGGTAAGAATTATGCTAGAAAAGGAAGAGAGGACAGCAAGAATAAAACAGGCGAGGTTTCAAAAGTTAGTAAGAGTTTACAGGAAGAAATTGAAAATGAACCTGGATTAATGTGGGCAGAAGTTCGATTGGATGAAGGTAGCGCGTATAACGGCTATCTAACTGGAGAATGTGAAAGTGATGGTAGCGTTGAAATCAGATAATTATAATTCTTAGGTATTAGGTACAATTACAAAGCCTTCTCTAAAGTTTAAAGGCAAATGGAAAATTTTAAGCTATTGAAATTTCTAGAAATCAAGGGAAGGCTTTAAACTAATTTGTTAGTGATTTTTTGTATAGAATATTATAAATCTCACAGCTTCCTATCAGTTCTTTATGTGTACCGCTGCTAGCTAATTTTCCTTGGTCTATAACTAAAATATTATCAAAATCCTGAATAGAGGTAATTCGGTGAGCTATTGATATAATAGTTTTACCATCCATAATCTTCTTGATGTTATCTAATATTTCTTGCTCACTTTCATTGTCTAGAGCACTTGTTGCCTCATCAAGCAGTAAGATCTCAGGTTGATAAAGCAGTGCTCTTGCAATCGCAATTCTCTGTTTTTGTCCACCTGATATTCTAACTCCTTTTTCACCGATTTCAGCGTCAAGACCAGCTGGTAAATTATTGGTAAACTTATCGATGCCGCATAAATGTACTACTTGCTGAAAATCTTCTTCTTTGGCATCAGGATTAGAAAACATAATATTATATCTGATTGTTCCAGAAAATATATCAGGTTCTTGAGGGGTATAAGCCATTATTTTTCTTATATAATTTCGGTCATAAGAATTTACATCTTGGCCGGCTACTTTGATCTTTCCTGTCTGATAATTGTAAAAATTGAGTAATAATTGCATTATAGTGCTTTTACCTGAACCTGATTTACCAACTATAGCAGTAGACCGGTTCTGCCTTATTCTAAAGCTAATATTATCGAGGGCGAGTATATCTTTCCTTGATGGGTAAGAAAAATTTACATTTTCAAAAGTAATATCATAATTCTGTAAAGCATTTTCAGATTTTTTATGGTATTTGGCAATTGCCTGCGGATTAGGGTAAGTTTTAGGATTTGTCCGTAGATTAAAAACTCTTTCAAGAGCAGCCAAAGGGCTTTGTATTTCACTAAATAACTCTGCTATACCTCCTGCGCTCATCCCGACAATCATAGCATAATAAATAAATGATATCATCTGACCCGAAGTCATCTTGCCGTCAATTATGTCAATGCTTCCTATCCATATTACCATAGTTATTGATCCAGCTATAGCAGCTATTGCTAGGGCAAAAAATAAGGACCTTAACTTAAGCCTTTTACTTGAATGTTTAACATAGGTAGTAATTTTTTCATTAAATCTATTTAAACTATGAGTTTGTTGATTAAAGGCATATAAAGTTCTAATAGCCGAAAAACTTTCTTCTATAAAAGATGATAGATTAGATTTTTCTGCCATTACCTTTCTAGAAATACTTCTTATATGCTTACTCAAATGCAAAAGGGGAGTAAGCAAAATTGGTACGGTAAAAATGACTAACATTGATAATTTAGCACTCTGTAAAAACATCAAGATAATTGCCCCAGATAGCATTATAGAATTACGAATAAAAAAGGATAAGAAATTAGTAATTAGAGTCCCTACCGACTCCAGATCTGAACCAAGTCTTGAAATAATATCCCCGATTTTTAATTCTTCAAACGTAGCTATTTCAAGCTCCAGTAGGTCAGCATAGCTATCTACTCTAATTTGAGAAGTGATTTTCTCTGCTACAATATTAATGAAATACGAACGAAAAAAGCTACCAATGGCGAAGGTAGAAATTAGCCCTGACGTTAAAAAAATTGAATTATTAATTGAATTAAGTTCGTTAGTGCTTAATCCATTATCTACTAAATGTCTAAAAACTGTTCCTACACCAAGTAATGAAAGAGCAACTGTAAATAATGAACAGAATACTATTACTAAATTGAATTTATGATTTTTTAAGTATCCAAGCAATATTCTGACATTATTATTCATAATAAATCCTTAATCTGAATTTTTAAATCTTTAGATAAAACACTAAACAAATCTTTTCCTAATTTAGATTTCCATGTTTTACCGTCATAGAAAAAATGGTAAGGGCCGCTGATCGGTGAGGAAAGCCAGATTTCTTTTACAGATAATTGTTTATTCAGAACAAATACGCCGGATTGGGTAGTAATATTCAATATATCACCATTAATATCAACATCTATATTTCCCGCTGTATCATAATCCTCAATTGTTTGGGCAATAAGGTTAATTATTCTAGTTACTTCTCTTGTAAAGGCTTTTTCGTTTATCATTTATATTTTTACAATAGTTCTAATTTTGTTTATTGCTTTATAACCCATATAAACAGCTAGTCTTTCAATAATAATGTCTTGTTGAAAAGCTATTTCTACTGAGGTAGCAGCATTGCTAACTTCTACCATTAATATATTAATTTTCTTATTTTTATCTCTTAAAGTATTGATTTTTAGCGGTAAGGTGTTCTGGCTATATTTTACTCCAACTATTTTTGGCCAATTGATTATTATATCAGCTAATACCGGATTTTTGTTTTTATAAATTTTATAAATAATTTTATTAACGTTTTCAATTATGGGTTTCATATTATACTGACCTAATTAACGTAACCCCTACGGTTAGTACACCGAGAATAATACAAGTAACAGGATAAAATAGTGATCCTATAGAGAGTAACATAAGAATAAAATTACATTTTATTATTCTTAGTACTACTACTTTATGGCTGAGGCCTTTTTTTACGGCCTTTTGGAAAAAGTGTTGCAAGTGTGGCTGCCAAATCTTTTCCCTTTTTACTAATCTAATTAATAAAGTTAAACTGCCGTCAGCAATATAGTACAAAGATGAGATTACACAGGCAGCAAATAGTCTGTCGCTTCCAGAAGCAACCGTTAATAAGCAAATACCTAGGATAAAACCAAGACTGATGCTTCCTACATCGCCAATAAAAATACTAGCCGGTTGCCAATTAAATAAAATAAATCCACATGACCATCCGAAAATTATAGAAGCTATAGTAATAATTATCCGGACATTCGGAATGATATCATATTTAATAAAGCAAAGAATTAGGATTACTAGCGAAAGATGTATAGATTCGGAAACTGTTATTCCATCAATTCCATCAAGGAAATTATAAATATTTAAAAAAGTTAGCAATGCAAAAGACCCGATAATCAGATCTACATTTAGCGATACTTCGCTGTGAAGAATTTTATGGGGATGAATAAGCCACATAACTGCTAAAACAGAACATATTATATGGATTAATAATCTAAATAATATCGGTACTTCCGCTATATCATCTAAGAATGAAACTAAGGCAATTGGTGCAAATATTAAAATAACCTTCTCAGAATTATATAATTCTCCTAAACAAAAATACTCAAAGGTTGGAAATAATAAACAAAAGGTTATTACGAATGCTAGTCCACCACCTCTGGGAGTAGGCTTGGAATGAACCCTTCTACTGCTTGGTTTATCAATGATATTAAAGCGAGAAGTAATGCTTATAAGCCATTTTACCAGGATTATTGATAATAAAAAGGATGATAAAATAAGTATTGAAAGCGAAAGAAGGTTATTCATAATAACATATTTGTTTTAAAACTGTAATATTCACTCTTTCCGATAATTACATGATCATGCACACTTACATTCACAGCCTTACAAGCATTAACTATTTGTGCTGTCAACTCAATATCTGAGCTAGAAGGTTTTGCGCTTCCGCTCGGATGATTGTGAACCAGAATAATTGCTGCGGCCTCATGTGCTAAAATCCTTTTTATTATTTCTCTCGGGTAAACAGGTGTTTGATCAATAGTACCGGTAGCCATTATTTCATCGGCTATTAAGCTATTTTTTTTATTTAAAAATAAAACACGGAATTGTTCAATCTGCAAGTTACCCATATTAAACTTTAAATATTCAAGTAAAGCTCCCCATGAACCAATAACATTAGTATTTATAACTTGATTCATAAGAACTCTATTCATTAATTCTCTAATTATTTGTAGGCTTATGAAAAAGTTTTGGTTCGTACCTTTAACTTCCGATAATTTTTCTCTCGATGTGTTAACTAAATTATTTAAATTACCAAACTTGCTTAACAATTCTTTTGCTAAAGGTTTTACATCTTTTCTAGGAATAGATGAAAAAAGCATTAATTCAATTAATTCATAATCACTAAAACTACTTGCAGGGTTTTTAAGAAATTTATCTTTTTGACGTTTTCTATGCTCCACATAATGTGGCAATTTCTCATTTGATGTTTGCATATGGGGGATATAGTAAATTTTTCTCTGAAAGTGTGAAAATTTCCACTCCGCTATCAGTGACGCCCACGGTATGCTCGAATTGTGCTGATAAAGATTTATCCCGCGTAGTTACGGTCCAGCCGTCTATCTTGCTCAATATAGTTTCATAACTGCCAGCGTTTACCATAGGTTCAACGGTAAAAAACATTCCTTCTTTTAACATAAGACCGGTCTGGGGTTTGCCATAATGTAGAACCGTAGGTTCATCATGAAATATTTTACCAATACCGTGGCCAGTATAATCCCTTACCACTGAATAATTATGTTTTTCAACATGTTTTTGAATAGCATGACCGATATCTCCGAGTCTTATCCCCGGTTTTATCATTTCTATACCAATCATCATGGCTTCATACGTAACCTGAATAAGCCTTTTAGGTTTAATAGCTACTTCACCGACATAAAACATTCTACTAGTATCTCCATGCCACCCGTCTAATATTACGGTTACATCAATATTAAGTATATCACCTATTTTCAATTTTTTATCTGAAGGTATGCCGTGACACACTACGTGATTTACTGAAGTACATATTGATTTAGGGAAGCCTTTATAGTTAAGAGGAGCTGGTATGCCGTTATTTGCCGTGATAAATTCATAGCATAAACTGTCCAGATAATTTGTTGTTACCCCGGGTTTTACATAATCTGTAATAAAATCAAGCGTTTGAGCAGCTAACTTCCCTGCTGCCCGCATTTTAATAAAGTCATCTTTGTTATGAATTTTTATAGACATTTTTTTGATGCAACCCTTATTTTTATTATGCAGATAGAAAGTATAATTGTTTATCAAAATGAAGTCTAGTGTCAGTTACGGTTAAGCTTTTAATTTTATGGAAAACATAATAATAAAATTACTAATTTTGACTCAACTTAAGGTGAAATAAAAAATGGACATTAAAAAGTGAGTATGTTACTATCTGCTATCATTGGTTATTTTTCTAAAATAAATTTAATCTATTTATGCAGGATTTTAAAACAATTTTTAATAATACTTCATTCTTTTCTAAAGTTAGCCATGAATTAAGAACACCAGTTCATGGAATAAAAGGACTTGCTGAATACCTTCGTAACAATTGGGAAATATTGGATGAAAAAACGAAAAAAACATGCATGAATGATATATTTGAATCCGCCTGTACTCTTGAAGATATTGTAGAGAAATTATTTCAAATAGCTAATTTTAGCGATAATAATATAAATTTTCATTTTGAAAAAGTAGACATAATAAAGGTAGTTGAAGCTGCGGTAGAAAGAAATAATCTTTTTATTACTGATAAAAATTCGGTAAATCTCTTTTTAGAGTGCAAAGATGAAGAAATAAATATTAGTATAGATCAATTTTGGATAAAGCAGTTAGTATCCAATTTGATAAGTAATGCGCTGAAACATTCTCGGGCTAAAAATATTAAAGTTAAAATTAATTCAGAAAAAACAATAAATAGTAAAAATTTGGTAATTTCGGTTATTGATGATGGAGTAGGAGTACCGCTGAAAGAACTCAGCAGTATTTTTGAGGCTTTTAAGCAAAGCTCAAATGTTAACGAATCACTTAAAGGTTCTGGTTTAGGTCTTGCTATATGTAGAGAAATTGTTGTAGCCCATGGGGGAGAAATTTGGGCAACGAATAATGAAACAGGTGGGACTAATATAAGTTTTTCTCTAGCAAGATAGAAAGTGTGAGCTTCATAAATTACTACAAGTAAGACTTACAATATTTAAGAAAACTAAAAAAGAATCTTTTGGATTTCTTGATCCGGCAGGACTTATTATTTATTAGCTAGGATCAAAAAAAATCTATAAGAATGAAAAATTATTTGAACAAAATATAAATTAAGTGCTAAGACTGGGTTCATGGTATTTATAGGCCTTTTTGCTTTTAAGGTAAATGTTCAAATTGTACAAGCACCATCAGTTAATGAGGTTAAAACACACTTCTCAATTTGATGGCAAAGACACCCTTGTTTTATTTGACTCGGATTATGTGCTGATTACCCCACAATATCAAAGTTTAAGGTTTTATTCCAAGAGCATATATGGTTGAGCGATGAAGAGGGTAGAGGCTATGATAAATATAAAGCCTGGCCGGAAATCATAGAGGCATGTACGTATTATATAAATTTCTATAGAGAGAAAGTTGTGAACAAAGAAAGTCCTTTAGAAAAAAATACTATATTATTCGTTGATGATGAGAAAATTTGTTATACTTTGGTTAACCTTGTAATACCTAATTTCACAAAATATAAGGTTATAAATGCTAATAATGGCCAAGAAGCTATTTCTCTTGGTAAGAAATATGCTAATCACATTTGCTTAGTTTTGTCTGATATTATGTTGCCAGATATAAGCGGTTATGAAATATATAAAATTTTTAGGAAAGACGAAAAACTCGCTAATATTCCTTTTATTTTTCAGAGTGGTATTCCATGCCAAGAAACAGAATTGAAAAAGCAGCTGGCAGATGAATCAGTTGAAATAATTTATAAACCTTATGCACAATCTGATTTACTTGAAATAATCACTAAAGTACTAGGTTAATAGGCAAAATTGTTGAAAAAGAACATAATTTAGTTATCATTAATTCTTTTCTAATCTAAATAAATTATAAAGAAGTGTCAAACAACAGATTTTATATTACCACCCCTATATATTATGTTAATGATGTGCCTCATATAGGTCATGCGTATACGAGTCTTGCATGCGATGTAATTGCCAGGTTCATGAAATTAGCGGGTAAAGAAGTTTGGTACTTAAGTGGGACTGATGAGCATGGGCAAAAAGTCGAAAAATCAGCTCTAAATAACGGTCTTTCTCCTCAGGAGTTTACCGATAAAATGTCTGTAAATTTTAGAAATTTGCTAAAAGCATTAAATATTGCAAATTCTGATTTTATTAGAACTACCGAAGAGAGGCACAAGTTAGGGGTAAAGGCGTTTTGGAATAGATTGTACAAAAACGGAGATGTATATCTTGGTAAGTATTCCGGTTGGTATTCTGTTCGAGATGAAGCTTTTTATGATGAATCTGAATTAACCTCCGAAGGATTAGCTCCAACAGGGGCACCGGTTGAGTGGTTAGAGGAACCTAGTTATTTTTTTGCTCTATCAAAATGGCAAAATAAATTATTAGAATTTTACGAGGTAAATCCTGAATTTATAGTACCTAAAACCAGAAGAAACGAGGTGATAAGTTTTGTAAAAAATGGCCTCATGGATTTATCAATTTCAAGAACTAGCTTTAAATGGGGTATTCCTGTTCCGGGAGATGAAAAGCATATAATTTATGTATGGCTTGATGCTTTAACGAATTATATCTCAGCTCTTGGTTATCCAGATAAAACAGATAATTACAACAAATTTTGGCCGGCTGATGTTCATGTTGTAGGGAAGGATATTTTAAGATTTCATGCCGTTTATTGGCCGGCTTTTTTGATGGCCGCCGGTCTTCCTTTACCAAAATCAATTGTTGCACATGGTTGGTGGACTAATGAGGGACAAAAAATATCAAAATCCCTCGGTAATGTTATCGATCCGTTTAAACTTATTGAAGATTTTGGTCTAGACCAGGTAAGATATTTCCTGATGAGGGAAGTTATATTTGGTAATGACGGGAATTATTCCCAAGATAATTTAATCCAACGGAACAATGCTGAACTCTCTAATAAAATTGGTAATCTGATACAGCGTACTTGTTCTTTTATCTTTAAAAATTGTGAACAAAGGATACCTGATGTATCCAAAGAATTTATAGAAAAAATGTATCAGGATACGTTTTTTATTCAATTACAGAGTATTGTTAATGATTCCATAACTCAAATGGAAAATTACAACATTAACGCTGTTCTAGATCATATTATGTACATAACCGAACAATCAAATATTTATATAGACCGGGAAGCACCATGGAGTCTCAAAAATTCGGATCCTGGTAAAATGAATGAAGTTTTATACAGAATCGTTGAAATAGTTAGATATATTGGTATTTTAATGCAACCGTTTATTCCTGATTCCGCAGCAAAAATTTTAGATCAACTGAGTGTTCTAGAGAATAATCGCAATTTTAGATACTTAACCAAAGAATTTGCCATTAAACCTTGTACTAGAATAAGCGAGCCACGGCCGATTTTTCCAAGGTTAGAAATAAGGAATTAATGGGAAAAATATATGATCTTGGTAGATTCACATTGCCATCTAGATATGCTCGTAGGCTATGATTCACATGATAATATAATTAAACGTGCTATTGAGTCAAATGTACATTATATGCAGACAATTTGTACAAGACTTGAAGATTTTCCTAAAATTTTGGTTATTGCAGAAAATTATAGAAATGTGTTTGCCTCAATTGGCATCCATCCAAGTGAGGTAAGGGAAGTAATAAGTGCTTCAGAATTAATTAACCTGGCTAAAAACGATCGAGTGGTAGGGTTAGGAGAAACAGGGTTAGATTATCATTATAATAAGGATACTACGCAGCAAAAACTTCAGAAACAGTCTTTTGAAGAACATATTAAAGCTTCTTGTGAAAATAAATTACCGATTATAGTTCATACGCGAGAAGCTGAAGAAGATACGTATGATATAATAGCTTCATACAAAAAAACTTTCAATTTTCCTGGTCTTATCCATTGTTTTACAGCTTCAGAAAGATTTGCTCGAAAAATACTAGATCTTGGTTTCTATATTTCAGTTGCTGGAATTGTCACTTTCAAAAATGCTGATGAATTAAGATCTATTATCAAATTTATACCTTTAGATAGGCTTCTGGTCGAGACTGATTCCCCATACCTTACCCCGGTTCCTAAGAGAGGTAAAACAAATGAACCTTCTTACGTAAAATATGTTGCAGAAGTGATTTCTAATTTAAAAGGAATAACGTTTGAGGAATGTGCAAAACAAACTACCGATAATTTTTTTACCCTGTTTAATAAAGCTTCTAGGTTTTAGGATTTGTCCAGTGAGATAATTGGGAATAGTTGAGATTTAAACTCATGAAATAAATAAGTTAAACCTCAACACTGCAAAAATTTATTATGTTTTACATTTTGTCCATAGGAGTAACACCTATCAGCTCAAATCCACTAGCTATTACTTTTCTTATACTTTCAACTAAAGCTAATCTTGCTGCTGTTAATTCTAGATTATCCTCTATATTAAAACGATAATCGTTATTTTCTTTACCGAGATTCCAGATAGAGTGAAATCTAGAGGCAATATCGATTAAATAATAGGCAATTTTTTGCGGCTCCCGTGTTATGGCAGATGATGACAAGATCTTTGGCCAAGAAGCAAGAAGTTTAATTAACTGGATTTCTTCTTCTGAATTAAGAAGCGAAAGGTTAAACTCTCTATTTACAAAAATTTCATAAGCTAAAGGAAGAGTTTCTTTTGCTTTTGCTAAAATCGATTTAGCCCGGACATGGGCATATTGTACATAAAATACAGGGTTATCTTTTGACTGTTCTTTAACTTTTGCAAAATCAAAATCTAAGGTGACGTCATTTCTGCGGGTGAGCATAATAAAGCGGATAATATCTTTACCAACTTCATTTATTACATCGCTAACAGTCATGAAATTCCCACTTCTTTTTGACATTTTAATCGGTTCAGTTCCCTTTACAAAATTAACAAGCTGACTAGTGCGAATGTCACTTTTTACTTTACCTTGACTTAGAGCTTCAATAACCGCTTTTATGCGTTTAACGTAGCCACTATGATCAGCTCCCAATATATAAATTAAATACTCAAAACCTCGATCTATTTTATCTTTTGCGTAAGCAAAATCTGCAGCTAAATAAGACCATGAGCCGTCGCTTTTTTGGATAGGTCTATCTTGATCGTCACCATAATTAGAAGACCTCAGCAATAATTGTTCTTTTTCTTGCCAATTTTCATCTATTTTTCCTTTAGGTGGTGGTAGAGTACCGTAATATATTAATCCCATTTTAGTTAGAGTTGCGACTGCTTCATCTATTTTACCAGTATCATGCAAGCTTTGTTCGGAAGTAAAAACATCATGTTTAACTCCCAGTTTTTCAAGATCTAGCTTAATTAATTCTAACATTTCAGAAACTGCAATTTTTCTAAGCTTCTGGCGCATTGAAGCCTCATCCATGTCAAGCAGTTTAGAGCCATAATCTGCTGCTAGTTTTTTGCCTAATACAGCTAGATACTCTCCTGGATAAAAGCCTTCAGGGATTATAACTTTTTCGCCGTTTAAAGCTTCTTTATAACGGATCAGTAAACTATCCGTTAATGTCTCAATTTGTGAGCCAGCATCATTTACATAGTATTCCTTAGTAACTTCGTAACCGCATTTTTTTAAAATATTTGCCAGGATATCTCCATAGACCGCCCCTCTGGCATGACCTATATGCATTGGGCCAGTGGGATTGGCAGAAACATATTCAACGTTTACTTTTGTTCCGTTACCGACATTAACTTCCCAAAAATCTTTGTTATTATTAAGTATGCTTTTAATACAATCGTGCCATTTTTCTGCCTTTATAGTAAAATTAATGAAGCCAGGGCCTGCAACTTCTATATGGGCAACATACGGTATATCGGCTAGTAATTCCTTGAATTGAATAGCTATTTCTCGAGGGTTTTCACCGGTTCTTGCAGCAATTAGCATAGCTATATTAGTTGAGATATCGCCGTTTAACGGATCCTTAGGAGCTTCTAAGGTGGCTTGATTCCAAATTTCTGAATTTGTACAGATTCCTAAGCATCTATTTTTAAGATCACTTCCTAATTCCTTAAATATATTCATAGATCAGCATTTGCAAATTTTAAATTGTAAAATGATTGATATTGTTTTATTGCGTATCTATCAGTCATACCAGCTATATAATCGGCTATTATAGACATTTCTGAATTATTTACATCATCTTTTATCATCTGGCGCCAGCTAAAAGGTAGTAAGTTTATATTTTCGGCATATAATTTAAAAAGACTTTTAATAATGTTCTGACATTGCAATGTAACAGCTACAACCCTATGATGTCTGTAAACTTTTCTAAACAAGAAGTCTTTTATTAGTTTTACCTCGTTAACAGTATTTTCGGTAAATTCTACTAATGGACGACCTAAATTACGTATATCCGATTCTGTTTCAATTTTAAGTGTTTTAATATTATTTCTTGTCTGTGATAAAAGACTGTCTATCAAGTGATGGGTTAACTTGCGTGCTACTTCGTAAATTAATCGTGCTTTATCTATATTTTTATACGTGTGTTTAATACTATGTATGTATTCAGCTATAAATTCTATCTCTTCAAGATCTTGATAAGTTATTATCTCGGCCCCTATACTATCCTCTAAGTCGTGAGTAATGTAAGCTATATCATCCGAAAGAGAGGCAATTTGAGCTTCGGCAGAAGAATATTTTTTTAACTCAAGATTGTGCAGAGCATCGTAATCAGCAATATATTTTGAGAGGTCTTTAGAGGTAAGGGGGCCGTTATGTTTTATGATTCCTTCTAATACTTCCCAGGTTAAATTCAATCCATTATAGGCTGCATATTTGTTCTCTAAATGCGTTAAGATCTTAAAGGAGTGCGCATTGTGTGAGAATCCGCCATAATCTTTCATACATTCATTTAAAGCTTCTTCGCCAGCATGACCAAAAGGTGAATGGCCGAGGTCATGGGCAAGTGCCACTCCTTCTGCTAAATCATCAGATAAATTAAGAGCCTTACATAATGACCTTGCAATCGACGATGCTTCTATAGAATGCGTAAGACGGTTTCTATAATGATCTCCTTCATGGTTAACAAATACTTGCGTTTTGTATTGTAGCCTTTTAAAAGAATTAGAGTGAATTATACGATCTCTATCTCTTTCAAATTCATTTCTATAAGGGGTAGGCTTTTCTGGATATATTCTTCCTCTTGTTTTTTCTGGGATACACGCATATTTTTCGAGCATTGTTTTTCTCTCGTTATTTTACTAAAGATACAGCTAGAATATATTAGGATAAAATTTCATATTCAATTGCTTTCTTTTTTTTATTTAGATTTGAAGCTGTAGGTAATTAATATATTTGAGGATACTTTTCTAAAATTTGTTCGATTATTGCCTTAGCTATAGGAACAGCAGCTTTTCCTCCTCCTCCTCCGTGGTCATAATATATTGTTATGGTATATTTAGGATTATTTGAAGGTGCGTAACCAACAAAAATAGCGTGATTTCTTCGATTCCATGCTATGTCAGATCTGCTAAGGTCATCATTAGTATTTTTTTTGGCTACTACTTGAGCAGTGCCAGTTTTACCAGCCATATGCAACGTGCTGTGGTTCAATCTTCCTGCATAACCGGTTCCACCTAATGTGTTAACGGTACTATATAAGGCTTCTTTTACAAAGGCTATATGTTCCTTTTCAAGATCAAGCTGAATATATTCCCTCTCAGATTTAGCAACTTTAGGAATATACAATTTACCGTCTGTAGCTATAGCAGTTATGAATCTCGCTAGTTGTATAGGTGTGCATAATAAAAACCCTTGTCCAATTGATAAATTAAAGGTGTCTCCTAGTGACCATTTGCTATTAAATTGTTTTTTTTTCCACTCTAGAGTCGGCACAAATCCTGTAAGCTCAGATGGTAAATCAATACCAGTATTTGATCCAAAACCAAATTTTTGCGCTAGATTGATAATTTTTTGTGGACCTATAATTTTTGCAATTTCAAACATATAAATGTTACAGGAATATTTTATTGCATCATACATATTTAAGAAGCCATGGCCAGTTTTTTTCCCGCATCTAAAACCATTCCCTCCTAGTACTGGACCTCCATTGCAATTTATAGTATGAGAAGGCTTTATTCCTGCTTCCAGAGCGGCGAGGATCGTAATTATTTTAAATATTGATCCCGGAGGGTAAAGACTATGGATTGTTTTGTTTATTAATGGTTTATGCGGGTTTTGGATTAACTCGGACCAATATTTATTTGATAAAAAATTAAAATTATTAGGATTATAAGAAGGCGTCGAGGTAGAAACTAGAATACTACCGTCCTGGCAATCCATTATAATGGCACTACAACCTTTGGAATTTAAGTATGGTGTAATATTTTTTTGTAATTCTGCATCTATATTTAGATATAGATCAGTACCTGCTAAAGGTTTACTTTCTGATAGTTCTCTTACATATTTACCGTGTACGTTAACTTCAATCTGTTTATAACCGAAATTTCCCCGTAATGTTTCTTCATAAAATTTCTCTACTCCGTTTTTTCCAGTCCTGAAATTTTCTTCTACAAAAGCCAAATCATTTTTTTCGTTTTTTTCAATTCGGCCCATGTAACCAAGTAAGTGGGCCGTATTTTCGGCATACTTATAAAATCTGATATTGCCTGTATCAACAAAAAGTGATTTTAAAATTTCCTTGCGTTCCTCTATTATTGAAACTTGGTGCCAGTCTAGATAATCCATTATTAATACAGGGATTCTTCTACCTGCTCTTCTTACTCTATTATTAACTTCTTTTATTTGATCAGTATCTAATTCGAGCAGCTGTATGATATCTTTTAATTCTTCCCCAAAAGATGGACTGATATTTTTATCTAGTAACAACCTGAAACAAATATTGTTTTTAGCCATTAATTTCCTATGCCTGTCGTAGATTTGCCCTCTACTAGGTAAAAGGATGATCATTCTTACTCGGTTTTGATCCGAAAGTGTTTTGTACTCATTTTTCTTGAGGAATTGCATATAAAACATTCTGCCTATCAGCAGAAGTAAAAAAGCAAATTTACCTACTCCGATGATAAAAGTACGCCTCGAAATAAGCTGTCCTTTAATAGTATTTTTATCCAGCATATCTGGTTAATGCAGTAAGAGGTTTGTGGATTAGAAATCGTAATATTGGGTATGAAAATATTGTTGTTAAATAATAAAAATAAATTGAAAATCCTTTTAAACCGTAATTATTTTTTGTTAGAAAAATTATATATCTAAAGCCGATAATGACTCCACTATATGCATAAAAAATTAAGACATTTGTAATTTCATCCTTTAGAATAAACCATCGGCTTATATAGTTTAATAAAATATTTGAAGTAATAAAAATAAATGAATTAAGACCCACGGGTAGTTGATATACATGATCTAAGATGATACCAATAATAAATAACATCCAGTACCTAACATTAGTATAAGTCGAAAAATAATAAATAATTACTACATCTAGGGCAGGAAAAATCTGGCCAAATATATCAATTAATCCTAGTTTATAGAGTTTTAACGGTACTAAACAAATTAAAAATATATAAGTTCCTAAAATAAGTACTAATAATAATTTGATCGGTAATTTATACATAATTAATTACTATGCAAGTTAGTATGTTGATGTAAGCTCGCGTTCATAATTAAACCAAAACTGATAAGCATTGATACCATCATTGTGCCACCATATGAAATAAAAGGTAATGGCACTCCTACTACCGGCAACATACCCATTACCATTCCTATATTAATAAATATGTGGCTAAAAAATATTGATGTTAATCCTATTACCATTAACTTCGTAAATATTGGCTTAGTGTTAATAGCAATGGCTAACGAACTGAGAATTAGCATAAAATATAATATTATTAGAATTAAACCCCCGACAAACCCAAGTTCCTCCGTTAGAAAAGAAAAAATAAAATCAGTGGTATATTCCGGTAAAAAATTTAAATGACTCTGGGTGCCATTTAACAATCCTTTTCCCCAGAATCCTCCTGATCCTATCGCTATTTTTGATTGGATAATATTATAGCCTGCTCCAAGTGGTTCTCTATCAGGATTTAAAAAAATTAATACCCGGTTCTTTTGATAGTTATGTAATAGACTCCACAGAATCGGTAGTAAGGTTAAACTTCCAATACCGGCTATAACAAAATATAATTTTTTAACTCCTGCGGCAAAAAAAATAATAGTTGCAACTATTAAGGTAATTATTCCTGTTCCAAGGTCTGGCTGTTTTATAATTAAAAATGTAGGAACTAGTACTCCGATTATAGGAGGAATTAGATTGTAAATAGAAGAAATGTTTTCTTCGCTAGTATTATGAAAATATCTAGCAAGCATTAGAACTATAGCTATTTTAGATGGTTCTGAGGGTTGGATGTGAAATACCCCAAGGTCTATCCATCTTGTAGCACCCATAGCTGTTTTACCGATGATTGCTACTGCGATCAAAAATAATAAAACAAAAAAATATATAAAATACGAGCATTTATGGATAAATCTAGTGTCAACCATAGAAATTATTAAAGCTAAGGGCATAAAAATCGAAAAAATTATTATTTGCCTATATGCCCAAGGCTCTATCTCTCCCCCCGCAGCAGAATAAAGAATTATAAAACCGTAAATACAAATAGTTGTTATTAAAAATGGTATGGAAAAAGGTATTTTTTGTAACTTAGCTACAAATTTTTCTTTTGTAGAGTAACTCATTCGCTATTTTTTCCTTTAGTATAAACGATTTTGGATTTTGGGAAAATGATTTTTACACTTGTTCCCTTTCCATATGTACTCTCTATATTTAAAATTGCTTCATGAGCAGCCAGTAGCATTTTAACTATAGGCAATCCTAATCCATAAGATCCACCTTTTTGGTAATCTTGTCTATGAATGGTACCATACTTACTTAAGGCAACAGGGATCTCTTCTGGTTTCATTCCTATTCCTTGATCTATGATCGTGATTAACATTTGACCTTTATCCATTTTTACGGATATGTGAATAGCAGTATTTTTACTGGAGTATTTAATACTGTTGCTGATTAAATTGTCTATTACCTGAGTCATCCTCTTCTTATCACAAATAACTAAAGGCAAATTTGGTTCAAAATCAGTTATTATAGAGATATTTTTTTTGCCTAAGTAGAATTCTGCGACTCGAATTATTATATCCTGTATTTTATTTAAAGAATTGACTATTTTAAACTGACCTTCAATTATTTGATTCTCATCTAAAATATCAGTAATAAAATCCAAGATTATTTGGGCATTCTGGTGTATTCCTTCAACATATTTGGTATATTCTGCCGGAATCTTTCCAAATAACTCTTTGGACATAATTTCTGAACCAGTCACAATAAAACCTAAAGGAGACCTTATTTCGTGAGCTGTAAAAGCAAGGAAATCAGTTTTGGCTTTGGTTGCATTGTTTGCTAAGATAGTAGCCTGCTCAGCTTTTGTCCTAAGAGAAGTTTCTCTTTTATAAATTGCAATAATAATTATTAAACAGAACCCGGCTAGGAAACCGATTTCCAGAAATCTTTTAGTAAGAGTCTGAACTATGTTGTTCTTTATAAAATCATTGTCAATATTAATAATAACTGTAAAAGGAAAATCTTCTACTGGTTTTATAAAATAATTTAATCCATTTGCCATATCAAGATATGAATAGTCTTGAAAGAGGGGTGCCAAATTACGGTTTTGTTTCTCTAATGCTTGTAACAATTGAGGTGCCAGATTATTATTAGCATCGACTATTTTATCTATTACCGACTTGGATTTAGCTACAATATCAAAATCTTTATCAACTATTATAAAATTGACACTTGCTTCTTTCTTCCGATTATTTAAGTTTTGTACTAAAGTATCAATGTCATAACTTAAAACTACTGCTCCAATAAAATTTTTTGTTAACTTATCAAATATTGGATTAACTAATTTTAAACTATAACTATCAGGAGTTTTATTAATACGAAAATCTACATAACTTTTGATCTTTTTGTTTTGCTCAATCTTGTGTACTATATCTTCTACGAAATATAGTTTTTTTGGATTCGCCGCAATACCTTCAGTACTTGTTACTAATTCTAAATATTCGTTATTAGTCCAGCTATATTTGCGCCATCCAAATAGCGAATTAAAATGTTTAGAGAGAAAAGATGTTTTTAGAGTTTTTCTAATGTGGACTAAATCTGTAGGATTTGCTTTTATATTTCTACTTATTAGTTTTATAAAGTATTTAGAATAACTTAACTGGCTCGAAAAAACTGTTTTTAATGAGTTAGCCTCGGCAGCCATTCCTTTTAATAATGCAGATTTTTCATTCGAATATATTCGAATGAAATTTACCAAAGTTAAAATAATTACCATAGTGATAACAATAAACGTAATTATTTGGATATTTACATTATAATCATTTTGTGGGCTTTCAATGTTATCCTGGTCAAAACTCATAAATTATTTTTAATTGCTGGGTTTATACTGTAAAATGATCGAAATTTAATTTAGTTTACTTGGAATATGAAATTATCATTATTTAATACACTTACAAGAAAAAGAGAAGTTTTTAATCCATTAGATATAAATTTGATCAAAATGTATGTTTGTGGTCCGACAGTTTACGATCATCCTCATATTGGTAACGCACGGTCTACAGTAGTATACGATATTTTATATAGAATCCTAATAAAACTGTACGGCTCAAGTAATGTTTTATATGTGAGAAATATTACTGATATCGACGATAAGATTATAGATAGAGCCTATAGACTAAATATTCCAATACCTGAGTTAACAAGACAAACTATTACTGATTATAATGAGGATATGGAGTATCTCGGTTGCTTAAGACCTACTCAAGAACCGAAAGCTACGGATTATATTCCTCAAATGATTGATATAATTCAAAAACTATTAGATATGGGTTTTGCATATGAAGCTAACGGCCATGTTTATTTTAATGTTGGTAGAGCAAAAAATTATACCGCACTTTCAGGTAGAACTTTAGAAGAAATGAGAGAAAGCGGAAGGATTGAAAGTGATACCAATAAAAATAATCCCGAAGATTTTGTTCTTTGGAAACCGGCGAATGAAAAAGATGACGAGTCAGCTAAATTTATGAGCCCATTTGGTATAGGAAGGCCTGGGTGGCATATAGAATGCTCGGCAATGAGCCATGCATTCCTTGGCTCTACATTTGATATCCATGGTGGGGGAATAGATTTGATTTTTCCTCACCATACCAATGAAATTGCGCAAAGTTGTTCAGCTTTTCCTGGTTCTGAATATGCGAGGTACTGGGTACATAATGGTTTTTTAACCGTTGATAATGAGAAAATGAGTAAATCTATTGGTAACTTTATAACAGTTAAAGATCTTAGGGATAAGCAAATAAAAGGTGATATTATCCGCCTCGTATTAATTAGCGCCCATTACCGCAAACCTTTAGATTACAATAAAAAGGTACTTGCCGATGCCGAAAAAATGCTCAATTATTGGTATCGAATAATTGAGGAGTTATTTCTTGATACTGAGGAGATAGCAAGATTGAATTTCGTAGATATAGATATTCCTAAAATATTTTTTGATAGCTTGTTAGATGATTTAAATACCCCCCTGGCTATTAAATTAATTAATGATTTTGCTAAAGAATCCCATAAAACCGATGATTATAAAGCTAAAATAGTCGCAGCTAAAAAAATGATGTATTGTGCTCAGTTTTTGGGTTTAATTCGTTTAAATTGCAACAATTGGTTTAAAGGTGGCCTTGACCATAATTTTATTGCTCAATTAATCCAGCAGAGGTCAAATGCTAAAAAACTAAAGAACTGGCAACTAGCTGATCAAATAAGGAGTAATTTACTTGAGCTTGGTATCGCTATAGAAGATAAACATGACGGTACGACTATTTGGAAAAAGGTTAATAAAAGTTAAATCTAAAATACAAGTCGAAAATAATACTTGAAAAATCTCTTAAAAATTCTATAAATAATGCTCTAATTCCAACAACGAATACAGGTTAAATTATGGCAATAGAATATACTTTTTCAATTATAAAACCAGATGCAACTAAAAGAAATCTAATAGGAAAAATAAATTCTTATCTTGAAAGCGCAGGTTTAGAAATTGCAGCTCAAAAAATGGTTAAATTAACAAAGGAACAGGCAGAAGAGTTTTATGCTGAACATAAAGCGCGGCCATTTTTTTCAGGGTTAATAGAATACATGATTTCTGCCCCTGTTGTGTTACAAGTTCTAAAAGCAGAAAATGCGGTAGCTAAAAATAGAGAAATAATGGGTGCTACTAATCCGGCAGATGCAGCAAAAGGGACTATAAGAAAAGATTTTGCCTTAGATATAGAGGCTAACAGTATTCATGGTTCTGATAGTATTGATAGTGCTAAGAAAGAAATCGCTTTTTTCTTTAAAAAAGAAGAAATTTTGAAATAATGTTTCACGTGAAATGAAAGATTTTGATGTAATTATTGTAGGGGGTGGACATGCTGGTTGTGAAGCTGCAGCAGCAGCTGCACGTGCCGGAAGTGCTACTTTGTTAATTACTTTCAAGCCAGAAAATTTAGGTGAAATGTCATGTAATCCTGCTATAGGTGGAGTGGGCAAGGGAACTTTAGTGAAGGAAATAGATGCTCTTGACGGTATAATGGCAAGGGTCATAGACAAAGCGGGCATACATTACAAGATGCTTAATGAAAGCAAAGGTCCTGCTGTATGGGGACCCAGGGCTCAAGCTGATAGATCATTGTATAGAAAAACAATGTTTGCTATCTTGAGTAATTATAATAATTTAACTATTCTATATGATTCTGTTGAAGATATAATAATTAAGGGTGATAAGGTAACAAGTGTAGTAACTAGAAAAACTGGTAATATTAATTGTTCTTCAATCGTCTTAACAACAGGAACTTTCTTATCTGGTCTAATTCATATCGGGCAGACAAAGATACCTGCAGGTAGAGTAGGAGAAGAACCATCCTACGGTTTATCAAAAACTCTTCGTAATAATAATTTTACGGTAGGAAGGCTGAAAACCGGTACTCCGCCAAGAATTGATGGTAGAACTATTGATTATAGTAAAGTTGAAGTTCAACCTGGAGACTTGTTGCCTAGGCCATTTTCTGAACTTACTGATAAAGTTGAAGTTCCTCAAACCAATTGTTACATTACAAGGACTACTAGTTTTACGCATCAAATTATTAGAGATAACCTGCATTTATCCGCTATGTATTCTGGCCAGATTGAAGGTATAGGGCCTAGGTACTGTCCTTCCATAGAAGACAAAATAGTTAAATTTGCTTCTAAAGAAAGCCATCAAATTTTTCTAGAACCAGAAGGATTAAACGATCACACGGTTTATCCCAATGGTATTTCTACATCTTTACCTGAAAACGTACAAATTGAAATTTTAAAATCAATTCCAGGTTTAGAAAATGCAAAAATGATTAGACCTGGCTATGCTATTGAATATGATTTTGTAGATCCTAGAGAGCTTTTAGTTACATTAGAAACAAAAAAAGTAAAAGGGTTATTTCTAGCGGGCCAAGTAAATGGTACTACTGGTTATGAAGAAGCTGCTGCTCAAGGGATAATAGCTGGAATTAATGCTGCATTTTCTGCTCAAAATCGAGAAAAATTTACTCTAACACGAGCCGATGCATATATAGGAGTTATGATTGATGACCTTATAAATTTCGGTACAGTTGAGCCGTATAGAATATTTACCTCTCGTTCTGAATATAGGCTTACTTTAAGAAGTGAGAATGCAGATGTTAGACTTACTCCTTTGGCCATAAGTGCTGGTATTGTTTCTGATTTTAGGAAAAATACATTTGAAGAAAAAGTAGGTAAAATAGAAAAATTAAAGAATAAACTCGATAAGCTTAGCCTCACTACTAGCGAACTTCAAAAAAAAGGGCATACGATAGCACAAGATGGTTCTCATAAAACGGCTTTTATGTTACTCGGTTTACCAGAATTCGGACTAGAAAAAACTTTACAATTCTTTCCGGAGTTAAAAGAAGAAAATATTAATCATTTGAAATACCATGAAACTGAATCAAAATATTCTTCTTATTTAAAAAGGCAATCAGCCGATATAAAGCTTTTTATGCAAGAAGAAAATCTAGAAATTCCTCAGGATATTGATTATAATGCTATTAAGAGTTTATCTGTAGAAATTAGAGAAAAACTCAATTTTCATAAACCAAGCTCAATAGGTGCAGCACGCAGGATATCAGGTGTTACCCCTTCTGCTCTTACTACTGTGATAATTTACTTAAAAAGTAAACATAATAAATGATGGTTGATAATTTAAATGTTTCACGTGAAGTAACCCACGCTCTGCTAAATTATCAAAATTTATTACTTAAATGGAATAAGGCAATCAATTTAATATCAAGGAATTCTCAGAAAGATATCTGGGAAAGGCATATTTTAGATTCTTTGCAATTGCTAAAATATATTGATTTTTCAGATAAGATCATAGACATTGGTTCCGGAGGAGGATTTCCCGGTATTGTTTTATCTATTTGCGGAGTAAAAAATACAGTACTTATAGAATCTGATAAAAAAAAATCAGTTTTCTTAGCCCAAGCTTCTAAATTATCTTCAAATAAAATTATTATAGTAGACGAAAGAATAGATGAAAAATTTAATATGAATTGCGATATTATAACCTCAAGGGGATTTAGTAGTGTAACTAATATACTTGGAGTAACGGAAGGAATAAAAATACAAAAAAAAATGTTATTGTTGAAAGGTAAGAATTATGAAAAAGAAATAATAGAAGCTCAAAAACATTGGGTATTTGACTTTAATCTTCATAACAGCATCACTTCGCGAGAAGGTAAGATCGTTGAAATATTTAACATAAAAAAATTACTATGAAGGCAAGGATTATCTCAGTCGTGAATCAAAAAGGAGGGGTAGGAAAAACCACGACAGCAGTAAATTTATCTACTATTTTTGCTGTTATGGATAAAAAGGTTTTAATTGTTGATATCGATTCACAAGGTAATACTAGTAGCGGCCTTGGAATAAAGCAGACTGAAAGAAAAATTACCTCTTACAATGTATTTAGCGGATTAAATTCTATAAGGGATGCTATTCTTGCTACAGAAGTACCTAATCTATCAATTGTGAGTGCGAATACAAATCTAGCAGCGATTGAACTCGACCTAATACAGCTTAAAAATTATGAAAATATTTTACTAGAAAAACTTGAAGAAATAAAAAATGACTTTGATTATATAATTATTGATTGTCCTCCTTCTCTTGGTTTGATTACGTTAAACGCTTTGGTAGCCTGTGATGAGGTTTTAATACCGATGCTTTGCGATTTTTATTCGCTCGAGGGATTAAGTCATTTATTAAAAACTATAGAAATTGTAGAAAAAAAAATGAATCCCGCGATAAAAATAGGTGGTATTTTATTTACAATGTATGATAAAAGGAACAAGTTAACGGAGCAGGTAGAAAATGATGTAAGGACATGTCTTGGTAAACTAGTTTATAAAACCACAATACCAAGAAATGTTAAGGTTTCAGAAGCTCCTTCTCATGGTAAAGCTGCAATAATCTATGATTATAAATGTTCTGGTTCAAGAGCTTATATAGATCTTGCCAAAGAAATTATCGATAGTGAAGTAAATAAAGAGATTAAGTTGGTTTAAGAGAAGAGGTAAACATGCAAAATAGGGTGTTAGGAAGAGGATTATCATCTTTACTGAAAGAGGAAATTTTACCGGTAGATACAGGATTTACTACAAACAACCTCTTAAATATTGACCAAATTGAAGTAGGAAAATATCAACCACGTAAAAATTTTAATGAAGAAAAATTACGAGAGTTAGCCAATTCAATAATAAGTAATGGATTAGTGCAACCGATAATAGTTAGTGCGCCCGTTAACGGTAAATATCAAATTATAGCGGGGGAAAGAAGGTATAGAGCGTGTAAAATAGCCGGTTGGACAGAAATTCCTGTAATAATTAAAAATTTATCCAATAAAGAGATCCTTGAAATTGCTCTCATTGAAAACATCCAACGTGAAGAATTAACCGCCATAGAAGAAGCAGAAGGATATGAGAGGTTAATAAAAGAGTTTGGTTATACTCAAGCAGAGTTAGCAGATGCGGTTGGTAAAAGCCGTAGCCATGTAGCAAATTTATTAAGGCTAAATAGCTTACCCGCGTCTATTAAGCTTATGGTTAATAATGGCCAACTCAGTATGGGACACGCAAGATGTTTGATAGGCCTTGATAATGCAGAAGAGCTAGCAGGTAAAGTTATAGCCAATGATTTAAACGTCCGTCAAACCGAAGAACTAACTAGAAAAAATGAAATTTCACGCCGGATAAAAAAACAGAAACTTGAAAATAATATAGACTCGGGAGTAGATAATGACTTTATAATCTTAGGTCAATCGCTTAGTGAGAAATATGGGGTGAAAGTTGTGGTAGAAAATTCATGGAACGGTGGTAAAATATCCTTTCACTACTCAAATCTTGAAGAACTTGATTCAATCCTAACAAAAATCAACTGAATATGAAAATATTTTTAGATAGTGTAGATTTAACTGAGATAAAAAAATTGAATGATTATGGCGTCATTGATGGTATTACTACCAATCCTACTCTGATGTCTTCTGTGTCAATGGATTTTACAGAAGTTATTTCTAAAATTACTGCTATTGTGAAAGGAGATATTAGTATAGAAGTGGCATCTAATGATTATGCTAGTATGATTGTAGAAGGAAATAAAATTCTAGAAATAAATGATAGTTTAGTAATTAAACTTCCTGTGACCTGGGATGGTATAAAGGCTTGTAATTATTTCGCAAAACAAAATATTAAAGTAAATATGACTTTATGTTTTTCTTTGAATCAGGCATTATTAGCAGCTAAATCCGGGGCAACTTATGTTTCTCCTTTTGTCGGTAGGCTGGAAGATATCGGTAAAGATGGAGTAGGGCTGATTGCTGATATAAGAACAGCATATAATCATTATGGAATTAAAACAGAAATCCTTGCTGCCTCAATTCGTACCCTTAAACACATAGAACAAGTAGCACTTTGTGGAGCTGATGTAGTAACTGTACCGGCTAAGGTCTTGTCCGAAATGATTAGCCATCACTTAACTGATGTAGGTCTGAAGAAATTTAACGAAGATTGGGCAAGATCTAGAAAAAAAATTTAAATTAATTATCAAGAGAATAAATAATGTCTTATCAATATGTTTATGTTATGAAGGGCTTAAGCAAGTCTATCAATGGTAAAGAAATTCTAAAAGAAACCTGGTTATCATTTTTACCAGGGGCCAAGATTGGCATAATAGGGCATAACGGTGCTGGTAAGTCTACCCTCCTTAAGATTATGGCTGGTCTTGATAAAGAATATGAGGGAGAAGCTTTCGTTGCTGAAGGAATAAAAATTGGTTATTTGCCTCAAGAACCTCATTTAGATCCTGAAAAAAATGTTTTTGAAAACATTATGGAGGGATTAAAAGAGAAAACAGCTCTGCTTGATGAATTTAACGAGGTTAGTAATAGGTTTGCCGAAGAAATGTCGGATGATGAAATGAATGATTTACTTGTACGTCAGGCAGATTTGCAAGAAAAAATAGATATATGTGACGGTTGGGGGATTGAGAGAGAAATAGAGATTGCTATGAACGCTTTGCGGTGTCCTGCTAAAAATGCCAATATAAATCAAATATCAGGAGGCGAAAAACGTCGAGTGGCTTTATGTAAATTACTGCTAGAAAAACCTGATATGATTCTACTAGATGAACCGACTAACCATTTAGATGCAGAATCAGTATCTTGGCTGGAAACATATTTAAAAGAATATAAAGGAACAGTGGTTGCAATTACCCACGATCGTTATTTTTTAGATAATGTTGCAGAGTGGATATTAGAAATTGATAGAGGTAATTGCGTACCTTGGCACTCCAATTATTCAGACTGGCTAAAGCAGAAACACGAAAAAATCAGCAAAGAAGAAAAGGAAGAAGGAGATAGATCAAAACAATTAAAAAAAGAATTGGAATGGGTGCAAGCTTCTCCAAAAGGACGTCAGGCAAAAAGTAAAGCCAGGATAAATGCTTATCAAGAACTGCTTAATAAGAAAAGGGATGAAGTTAACGGAACTGCCCAAATTATCATACCAAATGGACCAAGACTGGGAGAGTTAGTTATTGAGGTTGAAAATTTATCGAAAAAATTTAGCAATAAAGTGCTACTTTCCGATTTCAGTTTTAGAGTCCCCCCTGGAGCGATTGTTGGTATAATTGGGCCTAATGGGGCTGGTAAATCAACGTTATTTAATATTTTAACTGGTAAAATACAGGCTGATAGTGGAAAAGTTAATATAGGAGATACTGTAAAGCTTGGTTATGTAGATCAGTCAAGAGATCACTTAGACGATAATAAAACAGTATGGGAAGAAATATCAGAAGGATTAGAAGTTTTAGAACTAGGAGGTATGTCAATCAAAAGCAGAGCTTATTGTTCAGCTTTTAATTTTAAAGGTGGTGCTCAACAAAAAAAGGTAGGACAGTTATCAGGAGGAGAAAGAAATAGAGTTCACCTCGCTAAATTGTTAAAATCCGGTGCTAATGTTATTCTACTTGATGAACCGTCAAATGATCTAGATGTGGATACTTTAAGAGCTTTAGAAGATGCTATCCTTGATTTTGCTGGGTGCGTTTTTGTAATAAGCCACGACCGGTGGTTTTTAGACCGAATAGCTACCCATATTATTGCTTATGATAAAGATGGAAGTGCCTCATGGTTTGAAGGAAACTATGAAGATTATCATAATTACGTTACCAACTATATGGGAGAAGACTCCAGAAATCCAAAATATAAGCATAAAAAATTGGTATAAGTTAAAAAATATAGGTTTATTTACTTGTTCACGTGTAAAAGGATGGAGTATAAGAGAACCCTATAAAAACCGGAAATAGGATGTTAATTTAATTAAAGTAATTCAAGTGGGAGTAGGCGATAAAAAAGAAGATAAAGGAAGCTACTTTGACCAAACAGAATATTTTATTTTTGATGTACCATTTCATTCTTAATATTTTGCTATTACTGTATAGCCTGATCCAACTTAAATCACTATACAGTATATCTTAGTAAGTATTTAGCACTATTGATGAACCAGATATATAATTCTATTTTAAGAACTATATTAACACAGAACATGTTAACGTTTAGAAAGCTATTTAAACCAAGCAACTAAAAAAAATCTATATTATCGTTTCAACTAAATTTTAGCTAAACTCTAAATAATAAGTAATGTCTCGGACAATTAGAATAAAAAAGAAAGATTACCCAACTAAACTGTTATTCTTTAATACAACCATCGATATTAAAACCAAGAACTTTTTGGTTAAAGAAATGTAATTGCGGCTATCAAACTCTAACTTTTGTATTTTCTACGACGGACTGTTATATAACGTTTACCAGTTTACGATCTTTTTTTGATACGAATTCGACTTTTCCCGAAGCTAAGGCAAAGAGAGTATGGTCTTTACCTATACCGACATTTTTGCCAGGAAAAATTTTTGTTCCTCGTTGCCTATATATTATATTGCCAGGAACTACAGCTTGACCATCAGATTTTTTTGCTCCTAACCTTCTCCCAGCTGAGTCACGACCGTTTCTTGAACTACCACCAGCTTTTTTAGTTGCCATATCTTTTTATCCTTATTTTTTTACAATATCAAGAATTTTTAATTCTGTCAGATCTTGCCTGTGACCATTTTTACGGCGATAATGCTGACGTCTTTTCTTTTTAAACACGATAATTTTATCGTCTCTAAATTGATTAGTTATTTCTGCAGTTACTGTTGCTCCTTTTACAACCGGAGTACCGATAAAGGATGGCTTAGAGTACTCACCCACTAATAAAACTTCGTTCAGCTCAATTTTACTACCTAGCTGACCGTCGATTTTCTCAACTTTGATTATGCTATTTTTTGCAACTTTATATTGCTTTCCACCTGTTTTAACAACTGCGAACATACTAGCAAATTCTCTTTTATAATTACTTAAAATATAACTTCCAGAGTATAAACCGAAATCATTTGAAGTCAATAATAATTTTATTAACTTAAATATTACTAGGAAATAACTATCCCTATGTTACTGAAGTAGCATTATGATTTATAAAAGAGTTGTGATAACATGTTAATATCATATTGATTTAAAGTAACCAATTTTAAACATGATAAAATTTTTTTAAATTAGGTAAATTATGAAAAAGGCTGGTTTGTTTTTATGTTTTATTATTTTTTATATAAGCCCTGCCTTTGCCAAGCAATGTTTTATTGTAAAGGAAAAAGATAAAATTATTCAACAAGAAGGAGATTGTAATCAAAGGTATGCACCTTGTAGTACCTTTAAAATTGCTCTTAGCCTCATAGGTTATGATTCTGGTATCTTAATTGATGAAACGCATCCGTTATGGTCTTTTAAAAAAGGTTACCCTGATTTTTTAGAGGTATGGAAACAAGATCAAACTCCCAAAAGTTGGATGAAAAATAGTTGTGTTTGGTATTCACAAGTTTTGACAAAAAAGCTTGGAATGCAAAACTTTCAATCATATGTTACGAGGTTTAATTATGGTAATATGGACCTTTCTGGTGATAAAGGGAAAAATAATGGGCTTACAAATTCATGGTTATCTAGTTCTTTGGAAATCTCTAGCACAGAGCAAATCGCCTTCTTAGGAAAATTGTTAAATAATACACTACCTGTAAGTATAGATGCCCATGAAATGACAAAAAATATTTTATTTGTAGAAGAATTGCCCAGTGGATGGAAACTTTATGGCAAAACTGGCAGTGGTGTCTTCTTAAGCTCAGATAGAACAAGAAAACTTGAAATTCAGCATGGATGGTTTATTGGATGGCTCGAAAAAGACGGGGAAGTAATTATTTTTTCAAACCATATTTCCGATGATAAAAAGCAAGAGACTTTTGCAAGCCAGCGTGTGAAAGCTGACGCTAAAGAAAGATTAGTAAAAATTATTAATGATCGCAGTAGATAATGGGGCTAATCGTAGAATGCTTGAACTATTTTACATAACTTCCGGGAGCAGGTTCAATTATAGGAAGAGAATTATAGTCAATAGCTTTAACCAAGTTACCGCTATTAGCAGATAACCACTTATTCCAGCTATTCCACCATGATCCATTGAGGGTTGTTGCGTTTTCTAACCATTTCTCCGGATCATCTAAAATACTATTACTTATCATATGAGAGTACTTATTACTTGTAGCTGGATTTACAACCCCGGCTACATGCCCCGCTTCAGTAAGGCAGAAAGTCCGATCCCCTCCAAATAGTTTTACGCCTTCATAAACTGATTTCCAAAGAGCTATGTGATCGCTTTTTGCCGCAAGAGAAAAACTCGGCACATCAATATCGGAAAGATTTATTTTTACTCCTAACATTTTTACGCTATTGGGACTTATAAGCAAGTTGTCAATGTACATATTCTTTAGGTAATATATATACATTTTTGCTGGCAAATTGGTTGAATCTGAATTCCAATATAATATATCAAATGCAACAGGAGATTTGCCAAGTAAATAATTATTTACGAAATATGACCATACTAAGTCATTAGCTCGGATTAAGCTGAAACTGTTTGATAAATATTTTCCGTCTAAATACCCTACTTCTGATACCTTATTTTCTATGTACCCAATTGTTGATTTGTTAATAAGAGCTCCTATCTCGCCAGGATTAGCAAAATCGACTAAAGTAGTAAGAAAAGTTGCACTATTTATGATATTAATGTTTTGGGCCTTATAATAGGATAGAGCTATAGCGAGCAAAGTACCGCCGATACAATAACCAGCTGCGTTAACTTTTTCAAAACCTAACTTTTGTATATATTCAAGAGGTTCTATTACTCCTTGGCGCAAATAATCTTCAAAATCTTTATCTGCTAATTCTTTTGTTGGATTAACCCAGGATACAAGGAAAACCTGGAAATTATTTTCCACTAACCATTTAATTAATGAATTTTCTTCAGATAAATCCAGTATGTAATATTTATTAATCCAAGGCGGTAGTATAAATATAGGAATTGAATGCGTCTTTTTTTTAGGTTTATAACAAATTAATTGCATCAAATCATTCTGCAAAATTACTTTTCCTTTTGTAGTAGCAAGATTTTTACCGATTTTGAAGTAAGACGTGTCTGTGGTGGAGATAGTTAGTAAAGAACCTGATTTCTTGATATCTAAAAGGAAATTTTCCATTCCCTTAACAATATTGCTCATACCGCTTTCTAACGATTCTCTTATTACTTCGGGGTTGCTAAAGGCAAAATTTGAAGGGGAAAGTGCATCAATAAATTGGTTAGTTATAAACTCTAAGAACTTTTTTCCATCATTATCCAATTCATACTGTTCAACGGTTTTTTTCATCCAATCGGCAGAAATCATGTAGTATTTCTTAATGAAAGAAAAATAGATGCTTTGATGCCAAGCGGGGTCTCTAAACCTTTTATCAAAAAAAGGGAGATCATTCTGTTGATCACCTGTTTTTTTTCCTGTGAATTTCGCTACTGAATCAGCAATTAGTTTTTGTAAATTATGTATATATTCCAGGTTAATATCAGCAAACTTTTCAGGATGCTCAAAAATTTGCTCAAATAATTTACTAGCCATTTCCTGTGACTTATCGGTATCGTACAAATCAGATGGTACCGGGGGTAAAGTTTTATTTTGGGCTAGTTGCATAATTATTTCTTGATAATATATACTAGCCTTTTTAATATTTTCTATAACGACATCACTAGATATTTTTGACATTTTTATATGTTTACCATTTTGCTAACTGATTTTTCTGATAACGATAGATGTAATAAAGAAGTGTAGTGGCTAGAATAAGACAAATAGGAAACAAGAAATTATATCTGTCATCATTAACATCGGTATTTTCTGCGGCCATATAACTGCAAAAATACCCTATCGCTCCGGCTAGTGTGTATAATATTATTGCTAACTGTAAGTAAAAATCGGTAAATTTTTCAGCTATTATCAAGATAGTGGAACAAAAATATGAATATAAAGATATAGCTATTAAAAACCAGGAAATTGAACTGAGAAATATATTGTTAGACCAGAAAGAGATTGAACCAAACATCAATAATAAAGTGGTAATACAAATTAAATTGATTTTATGTGGGTTATGATCAAAGACAAATTTTGATAAAAAAACTGCTAATAATAATATAGCAGTAAAAATGTAATACCTTATGCTAGATACCGATATCATCAATAAACTATCGGTAAATTTATATGTTTCGTATCCATAAAGCACAGTCATTATAATATAAAAGATAGAAAAAGATGCTAATAGTTCTAGATCTATATTTTTTAGCACTATCAAACTGTTTACTACTTTGGTTTTTGTTTGATGAAAACAAGTGTTTAGTAAAAAACTGCACAAAAAAATGGTTATTGGTATTATATTTATTATGACCAGTATACGTATTAAAACCAAGTCAGGAGAGTTTATTTCTAAAAATATATAATATAAAACTATCTGTGCTAGAAAATATGCTATAAAAACACTAAAAAGAAAGAAACTTATAGAATACTTATGGCTTATTTTTTTGTCATTAAATATATAGTAAAGTAAAGAAGTTATAATAACTGAATTTGTAGCAGAATAAACCATAGGATATATTTTCTGGAATAACTCAGAAAATGTTGAGAAACCTACATTATATACACTTATAGCATAAATTAACAAATTAAAAATTATGATTTTCTGGAGGTTAAAATAATTACTGAAAATAAATAGTGTTAAACCTCCTATAACATAGCCCAATATATCATAATAGTATATTTTGTCTAAAAGCCCCGCAGGAATTTCTTTAAAAACCAAAACTTGTTCTACTACCTGAATATTCACTATTGCAGCAAACATATATGCCGTTATGCAGATAAAATAAGGAATGGGTGCCTTATAATTAATCTTTGTATTCATAAATATTTATTTGCTAAAATATTGATGGTGGTATATAAATTTCGTTTAGACTGTGGTCATTTAGCAAGTTAAGTTTAACTAAAAAGACCCATATCTAATAAACCTAAAGATTATACTAATTATTGAAAAAGCTGAAGCGTTTAGCAACTAGTTAAATGTATATTGAGGGTAATTGATGCAAGTTTGCTATTAATTCAAATCATTTTAGCATACACAGGTAAAGAATTGAGAAAAATTATTTTGATATGAAAAAAAGAATTTTAATAGATGCCAATTTTCCTACAGAGACGAGAATCGTTTTACTTGATAAGAATAATAATGTAGAGGACGTTGAATATAGTTCGGTTAATAAAAAACAGATTAAAGGGAATATATATTTAGCTAAAGTAACTAGAGTAGAGCCTGCTTTGCAAGCTGCTTTTGTTGATTATGGTGATGAAAAAAGCGGCTTCCTCCCTTTTAACGAAATCCATCCCGATTATTATAATATTCTAGCAAGAGATAAAAAAAGTGATGCTCCTTCTTGGAATGAACTATCCCCGCCAGAAATTACTTCTGAAGATTTAATGCAGACAAAGGAGCAAAATATTGGAAATGAAGTTATAGTTGATAACGATGAAATTGATATTAGTAAAATAGAAAAATTAGTTGATGAAAAAATACAATCAGATTTTGATATAGAAGTTGAAGATAATGAAGTAGAAAGTTTTTCTAAAGAAGACGTCCATAGCGATACAAGAAAAGCTTATAAAATTCAAGAAGTTATAAAGAAAGGGCAAATTCTTCTAGTACAAGTTACAAAAGAAGAGCGGGGCAATAAAGGGGTGTCACTAACGACGTACATATCGCTTGCTGGGAAATATTGTGTTTTAATGCCTAATAAGCCACTGCAAAATGGTATTTCACGCAAGATTTCCAATCAGGACGAAAGAAAAAGGTTAAAAGATATTATTAATAGCCTACTTTCTAGTAAAAACAAGGAAACCTCTAGTGTTATAGCTAGAACCGCCGGAGTGGGTCATACCTCATTGGAAATTAAGAAAGATTACGAATATCTTGTTAAACTATGGAATAGGATTAGAGAAGCTACGCTTAAGGCAAATGCTCCTTCGTTCATTCATCAAGAAGATGGTCTTATATTAAAGACGATCAGAGACATGTTTGATCGCAATGTAAAAGAAGTATTAGTACAAGGTACAGTAGCTTTTAATATCTGTATAAAATTTGTAAAAGATATTATGCCTTATGCTCTAAATTCGATAAAAGAATACAAAGGTACTACCCCAATTTTTACTAAATTTAATGTTGAAGATCAATTGGCGAAATTATACCAACCGATTGTTCAGCTACCATCCGGGGGATATATAGTTATTAATCCTACTGAAGCGTTAATCTCAATAGATGTAAATTCCGGTAGAGCCACAAGTGAACGAAATATTGAAGAAATGGCTTTAAAAAATAATCTTGAAGCGGCAAGAGAAATAGCAAGACAAGTGAAGCTGAGAGATTTATCGGGATTACTCGTCTTGGATTTTATAGATATGGCAGAAGTTAGAAACCGTAAAATAGTTGAAAGAACTTTAAGAGAGTTTCTAAGTAAAGACAAGGCCCGGATACAGACTTCACATATCAGCAGTTTTGGTTTACTTGAGATGTCAAGACAAAGGCTACGCCCATCTTTTTTAGAGGTAAATTCTAATATATGTCTGCACTGTAGCGGCAAAGGAATAGTACGGGCTGATGAGTCTAATTCAATGTTAATACTTAGAACTATAGAAAACGAGATTTATAATAATAATTATGATATTGTAAATATTTATGGTATTGCCTCATCAATGCTATATCTGCTCAACAACAAAAGGGAAGAAATATCCTTTATTGAAAAAAAATATTCTATAAAGCTTAATTTTTACATTGATAAAGAGGCCACAGCTGATAGCTATTCAATAGAAAAAATTAAATTATCAGAAAAAAATAAATCAGAAAATATAATTAAACTACCTTTATTACAGGATAGTAGTGAAATATATATTCAAACTTCAGAAGTTAAAAAAACAAATCCTAAAAATAGGAAGATTCAGAAACATGATTTATTAGAGCCAAACCAGTACTTTGAAGAGAGGTCAAAATCTGAAGTGGTAGAGAACACTACTGCTAATAAAGTTGCTAAAGATATTGAAACTGCAAAAATAGCAGCTCAACAAGAAGATATTGCACCAGAATCATTAATTAATGATCGAGCTAAGCATGTTAGTAAATCTAGGAAAAGAATTAACAGAAGAAGAGGTAATTTACCGAGAAATAAAAATTCTAATAATGAAAATCAGACGAAAATTGTTGTTAATTATAAAGAATAACACCCTATATTAGTAACAATAATATGAGAATACATATTACTTTATATGCAGCAAAAAATATCAAGACATTCTTTTTTATGCTTGTATTTTTTCTACAAATTTCATGTGGTTTCAGGCCTGCTTATAAAGTTGATGCGTATAATGAGAATTTTCTTGCATTTGTTGAAATCACCCCTATTGCCACTATTGAAGGAGTAAATTTTTATAATCATCTAAAAAGCATTTTCCCGTCAGCAAAGGAGAGCCTCTATGTATTGAATACAACATTGGCCTTTACTAGCTCTTATAATGTCATACAGAGTAATTCCGATATTCTTCGGGAAACACAAAATATTAAGGTTAAATATCAATTAATTGACAAAAAAAACCTAAAAGTCTTAACTTACGGTACTTTCTCTAAAATGAGTTCTTATAGTACTAATTTTTCGCTATATTCCAATTCTGTTATAAGACAAGAGTCTATATCGGATTTAGCAAAAAATGCAGCTGAGGAAGTTCGCAATAGATTATTAATGTATTTTAGTAAACCCCATTGATATGGAAACACTTTATTTTCTAATCATGTTTGGTTTTAATGGTTATAGCATGTAGCCTGTTATGTAATACTTCTGATAAAGCGGTATTAACTAATTTATGTTGTTTAATTAATGGAATATTTTCAAACGACGGGTCATGTATTTCTAAAGAATAATGATCTCTGTCTCCAGCTAAATCTTTTAATTTTATTTTTGCATTAGGAAATTTTTGTTGCAGTATCGCTAACAACTCTTCTTCAGAGATAGCCATAAGTAAAATATTTTGTTATTTTAGAAGTAACATAATGGAGAGACTACAAAAAAACTTTCTAATTTGCAATCTTTAAATGTTTTAAAACATACCATTACTTGGTAAAATTGTTTTTAGCTTATTTGACTGATTGGTAAGGTAATGTTCTAATATGTATTAGAAAATCCAAACCATTTCTTGCGAAATCCCAAACTAATAATATAATAATTCACGAAGGGAAGAGCTATATTATTTTATTCCCTTAAATTAAATAATTATTAATAAACAAAGGCTAATGATTGATACCCCAAAAGAGCTGAAGGATTTTATTGTCAAAATATTAGAAGACAAAAATGCCCAAAATATTACCGTACTTAAACTTGGAAATGAAGTGCCGCTGGCTACATATATGATTTTTGCTAGCGGTAGATCTACCAAAAATATAACAGCAATCGCAGAGCATATAGTGTATGAATTAAAACATAATGCGCAATGGCCGGCTTCTGCTGAAGGACTTAAAAATTCAGATTGGATTTTGCTGGATGCAGGAGACGTTATTGTTCATATTTTCCATCCTGAAACTAGGGAAAAATTTAAACTGGAAGATTTATGGAACCCTAAAAAATGAGAAGATAATATAGTTTAAAGGTATAAGAATATAAATAAATTAAAAATTAGAAAACTTGATGCAGAGCCAGATCTTAGTCGTAATTATTATGTTAATCGCAGCTGCAGTGTTTGTGGTTGCTATTTTTAAAAAATTAAACCTAAGCCCTGTACTTGGTTATTTAGTTGCCGGAGCCATGATAGGAGATCATGGAATGAAAATTGTTGCTTATGAGCAAACTACTTTACTTGCTGAATTAGGAGTTGTATTTTTATTATTTGCTATTGGACTTGAGCTTTCTATAGAAAGGCTCAAAGCTATGAGGCGATATGTTTTTGGACTTGGTTCTTTGCAAGTGTTTATTACCGTCCTTCTTATTGCTGGTTCTATAGTCCTAATAACAGGAGATAATGATTCTGCAATAATAATTGCGGGGGGTCTTGCATTATCTTCAACTGCCATAGTAATGCAAGTAATCAACGAGACAAAAAGCCAATCTATGCAAATAGGTAGGGTTTCTCTCGCTATTTTACTGTTACAAGATTTTGTTGTTGTACCATTACTTGTTATCGTACCTATTCTGGGGGGTAATGGTGAAGAGCCCTTGGTAACCGTGCTTGGTTATTCACTCTTAAAAGCTATTGTTGCTCTAGCGGTTATATTTATTGCCGGCAGGTTGTTACTTAGACCTTTGTTTTCTTTTATATCTTCCGAATCGGGTAGTGAAAGCAGCGAATTACCGATTGCTGTAACTTTGTTAGTAGTTCTTTCAGCTTCGTGGGGAACTGAGCATTTTGGCCTATCTCTTGCTCTTGGAGCATTTGTAGCCGGAGTTCTTGTCGCTGAAACCGAATTTAGAGTTAAAGCACATGAAAGTATTTACCCTTTTAAAAGCTTATTTCTGGGTTTATTCTTTATGAGTGTAGGGATGAAGATTGATGTAATGGAGATATACTCCCAAATCTCAACAATAATCACTTTTTGTTTAGCTTTAATTCTTTTAAAAGCAATTATTATTTCCGGATTATGTGTATTATTCGGTTTCAATAAAGGGGTAGCCATCCATGCCGGTTTGTTGCTTTCGCAAGGAGGAGAATTTTCGTTTATTTTATTCAACCTTGGTAAAGAGTATGGGGTTCTAGAGGAAAATGTGGCAAATATTTTACTACTTGTTGTCACTTGTTCAATGGCACTCACCCCTTTACTTGCGATGATAGGGCAAAGATTTGCTGAAAAAATAGAGAAAGGACTTGGAAGAACTCCCGAACAAATTATTGAATATGGCGCACGAGATCTAGCAAATCATGTTATTGTTGCAGGATTCGGTAAAGTAGGAAAGATGGTAGCCAAAGTCCTTGAAGCAGAAGGAATAAATTATATAGCATTGGATGTGAATGGTGAAGTCGTTGCAGAAGAAATAGGTAACGGTTTACCGGTCTTTACTGGGGATGTATCACAAATAAGTAACTTGAAAGCGGTTGGTGCCGATAGAGCATTAACTATTGTATTAACAATGAACAATTCAATTACTATCAAAAAAACGGCTAGGGTCATTAAGAATCACTTTCCTGATCTTGAAGTAATTGTCAGATTAAAAGATTTGAAGAATTGTACAGAATTTTATGATATTGGAGTAACGACAATTATTCCTCAAGATTACGAAACGGGTTTACAATTAGGAGGGGCTGTACTGAAATCGGTAGGTATCAGTGAGTATGAAATTAATCGAATAAAAAGTCAATTTAGGGCTGGGAGTTACGTGGTAGTTAAACAGGATGATACTTTACTTGAATCTGAAGAAGATGAATAAGATATTTGCTTATTTAATCTTGTATGTAAATATTAGTCCTTTAGTTCTTGCTGATATTTCCCAGGAAAAATTGCCAATTCCAAGGTTTGTAACAATTAAATTTGACGAAGTAAACGTAAGAACCGGACCGGTTATAGACTGTCCCATTGAGTGGGTATTTATTCGGAAAGGAGAGCCGGTAGAGATAATAGCCGAATATGAGCAATGGAGGAAAGTACGGGACATAAATGGAGAAGGAGGGTGGGTTCACGCAAGTGCTTTATCAGCCAAAAGATCGGTCGTATTAATAGCAAAAAATATTACCCCTCTAATCGCTTTACCTGGTCGTTATGATGACGTAGTAGTTCAGCTAAAACCTAAGATTCGGTGTAACTTGATAAAATGTAAAGGTGATTGGTGCCAAGTAAGATGTAAGTCTTATAAAGGATGGATTATAAAAAAACTCCTATGGGGTATATATCCAGATGAGTGAAGATCTGGTATAGAACGGTAAGTTCTATTTTTAACCCAATTTAACCGAAGAATTTATAATAAGCATATCTCAAACTCTATAATAATTAAATCCAAAGGAGACTAATTCATATATAGACCTTACTAAGCTTTATATTTGTGTTAATAGACTTTTACCAGATGCAACTAAAGCTATATAAATTAATTATTCTGATGTTTTTATGGTTAAAGTAAGGCAGGGTAAGAGGTTTTTATTAAACAATCGAGTTAAATTTGAAACGGCTTAGGATACGTAAGATATAAAGGTAGCAAGAGAGAGCGCGGATTTAAAGTTAGTATAGACTCAATTACCGAAAATGAAATCCTGAGCACCTTATCTGTTTTTAATCTTAAGGGTAAAGGTATTTCGCCTGCTGAATTCATGGAAAAGCAGGATAATTAGGAAAACTGGTAATGTTTTATAATATCCGGAGAACATTAAACGAGTAATTTATAAACCTAAAGCAATAGAAGGTCTAAATAGACAATTACACCAGATAAAAATAATAAGAGAGTTTTTCCTAGCTAAGTTTCTGTTTTTAAATTTATATTTGATGATTAATTACATTACGGTAAAATAGAGTACACCGATTTAAATTGGGGCGAAGACATGCTTCATTTTTTTGATAAAATTTGAGGCTATGATTTATATGCTTAAGAATCCAGAATCTTTTAATTTCCTTGCTCCAATAAGTTTTATTTACAGCTTTTCTAATAAAGATTGAATTTTATTTTCTATTTTACTTTGTATTTCTGCTAGTAAATTTTGAGCCAAATCGATATTTTCGCTTTCTACCATTAACCTTATTATCGGTTCGGTCCCGGATTGACGTATTACAACTCTTACTTTTTTAGCGTAGCGTTCTTGGTAGAACTTGCTAATTTCCTCAATTTCTTCACCTCGTAAGGTTGTAAATTTGTTATAATATTTGTGATCGTAGCGAATATTATGAGTAAATTGTGGTACCGGTACAAATTTATTTAGTACCTTACTTATAGGGGTTTGTGCTTGCTTATACATAGCAAGAACCCCAAGGGCGGCCTTAATACCATCTCCTGTTGCTTGATTTGTCCCAATAATAATATGTCCGGATTGTTCCCCTCCTAAATTACAACCTAGCGTAGCCATTTTTTCTGCTACATATTTGTCCCCAACATTGGTCCGTATAAGGTCTATTCCGATTGTTTTTAAATATAACCCTAATCCCATATTTGACATAATAGTAGTAGTTACTAAGTTATTTTGTAACAAGTTGTTTTCTAGTAAATATTGGGCTAAAGCTGCGATTATTTGGTCTCCATCTATTACTTGTCCGTTTTCATCTATTATTAGAACTCTATCGGCATCCCCGTCTAATGCGATTCCGAGATCTGCTTTATGTTCTAATACTTTCTGGGTTAGCAGCTGCGGATCCATAACACCGCATTTATCGTTAATATTAAATCCGCTAGGGCTGGTTCCGCATGTAATAACCTTGGCTCCCAATTCATAAAATACTTTCGGGGCAATATCGTAAGCTGCTCCATTAGCACAGTCGACTACTAATTTTATTCCGTCTAATTTTAAATTAGGTGGGAATGAGTATTTTACGTGTTCGATATAACGTCCACGGGCATCTATTAGTTTTAGTGCCTTTCCTAAATCGTTATATTCTGCTACATATTCGGATAATTCATTATGCATTAATTCTTCGATTTTCTTTTCTAGTTCGGAAGAAATTTTATGACCTGATGATTGAAAAAATTTAACTCCATTATCGTAATATGGATTATGTGAAGCTGAAATCATCATTCCAAGATCCGCTCGCAAACTTCTGACCATCATTGATATTGCTGGGGTAGGCATGGGTCCTATTAATACTACATTCACACCCATGGAAATAAACCCCGAAGTTAATGCGGATTCTAGCATATAACCTGATAACCTGGTATCCTTTCCTATCACTATAGTTGCTTTCTTTCCAAGGAAGTTACAAGCTATAGAGGTTGCCCTTGCCAATTTTATCATGGTTTCTGGAGTGATAACGCCGGTATTACTTCTCCCTCTTATTCCATCTGTACCAAAATACTTTTTTAGCATAATTATTTCCTTTGCGTTTTATGCAAATTTTGTTTAAACTGCAGCAGTTTACACCATTTTTAATAAAGAGTACAATTGTTTTCATGGATCACAAGGTTTTTTTTACAGATTCGGAATATAGTACCCATTTGGTAGCAGCTAAAATGATAAAGCAATTTGCTCGAGATACAATTAGCTGTAGAAAACTAAAAACCTTTTTGCCCCATGATAGTGTGCTGCTTATTAAAACTAATCTTATAGGCCTTACTGATCAAATTATTGAATCGTTTGCTCAAAAGAAAAAAGATTATAAGGCGATAATTGGTTTGGTGGATTCCGAGCCTTGTATAGCCCTGGTTGATGTTAATTTGTTAAACGATTCTTCTCTCGATATTAATTTATTTTATGATAATATCGATCCAAAATGGTCGTGTTGTACTCTAGATTCATTTGAGCTTAAGCTATTAAATAGTAATTCCAAAGTGGTTTCTTTTGGTCAGGAAATACAAAAGATGTTACGAGAAGACGCCATTAATAAGGGGGTATATTTAGAAGACCCAGATACTACATATTTATCATATGATACTACCTTTGGAAAGGATGTATTGATCGAACCCAACGTCTATTTTGGCCCCAAGGTTAGAATAGATAATAATGTTCATATTAGAGCCTTTTCTTATTTAGAAGGGGTAGAAATAGAGAGAGAATCTAAAATAGGACCTTTTGTCAGGATAAGAGGCGAGACTAAGATAGAAAGTAATGTAAAAATAGGAAATTTTGTAGAAATAAAAAATTCTACCTTCGGTACTGGTTCAAAAGCCTCTCATTTATCATATATAGGAGATGCTACAATTGGCAGTAACGTAAACATAGGTGCTGGGGTAGTCACTTGTAATTATGATGGTTTGAGAAAGCATAAAACAATAATCAAAAATAACAGTTTTATTGGCTCCAATAGTTCTTTAATATCACCTATTACAATTGGCTGTAATGCACTTATAGGAGCTAGTTCCTTTATCAATAAAGATGTTCCCGACTATACTTTTGCTATTGGTCGGAGTCAACAACTTATGAAACCTAATAGGAGAAAATAAATATGTGCGGTATCATAGCTGGGGTTACTAATAATAATATTAATATATTACCTATGTTAGTAAGTGGTCTTGAGAAATTGGAATATAGGGGATATGATAGTGCTGGGCTTGCTGTGATACAAAATAATCAAATACATTTAGTTAAGACTGTCGGCAAAGTCTTAGAGTTAAAAAAGCTTTTATCCCAGAAAAAATTAGAGAGTAATATAGGAATTGGTCATACAAGGTGGGCAACACATGGAGTACCAAGTGTAGTCAATGCTCATCCACATACAACTGATAGGATAGCAATAGTCCATAATGGAATTATTGAGAATTATAAAGAACTAAAACAAGAATTACAGGGTTTAGGATATGGATTTAAATCTGAAACTGATACGGAAGTTGTTGCTAATCTACTTGATCACTATTTTTCCCTAAATAATAACCATATAGAAGCTTCTAGGCAGACTATTGCAAGATTGGAAGGGTCATTTTCTTTAGTATTTATGTTTCATGATGCTGAGTTGTTATTCGCGACTTGTAAAAAAACTCCTTTAATTCTAGGTTTAGCAGAAGATGCTACTTACATTGCTTCAGATATAGTAGCTTTTGGTAATAATGTAGGTGATGTAGTGTATTTTGAGGATGAGGACGCAGTTTTAATTAGGCTAGATTCATATCAGATTTTTGATAAAAATGGTAATCCAGTTGAGCGTGCTGTTAAAAAATCTTCATTAATAGAAGAAGTGTCTAAAAAAGATTTCCCGCATTTCATGCTTAAAGAAATATACGAACAGCCAATAGTACTTGAAAAGGCCATAGATAAATATCTAAGAACAGATGAATTAAGTAAAATAAAGATAGATTGGCAAAATATTGAACATATAAAAATTTTAGCTTGCGGTACTGCTTATTATTCAGGGTTAGTTGCTAAATACTGGTTAGAAGAATTAACTAACATTGCAGTAGATTTAGAAATTGCATCAGAGTTTAGATATCGTACTGTTGCTAAGAAAAAAAACGAAGTTACAATTGTAATTTCTCAATCAGGAGAAACTTTAGATACCTTAGAGGCTTTAAAATATGCAAAAGCTAACGGCCAAGCTATTATTTCAATTGTGAATACAGAAAATAGTTCAATTGGCCGCGCATCTGATTATGTATTACCGATAATGGTGGGTCCTGAAATAGGAGTTGCTTCTACTAAAGCATTTTTGGGACAATTAATGGTTATTGTCGCGTTAGGATTAAATATAGGTCTGAAGAACCACAATATTTCTGATAATAAGTTTGAAGAGTTAAAAGCTTTATTATTAACTGTACCTAGTATGATTACAAAAATTTTGTCACAAAGTGACAAAATAAGAAGTGCCGCTATGCAGATTAAAGATTTTCCTAGTGTATTGTTTATTGGAAGGGGTAATTTATATCCTATTGCTCTTGAAGGGTCGCTAAAATTAAAAGAATTATCGTATATACATGCTGAAGGTTATGCCGGAGGTGAACTAAAACATGGTCCTATTTCTTTAATTGACAGTAACATGCCGATAGTTGCGCTAATGCCTAATGGTAGTTTATTCGAAAAAATGTTTTCAAATTTACAAGAATTAGGTGCTAGAGGGGGTAAATTGTTAACTATTGTCGGTTCAAGTAATGTAAGAGAAGTAATAGATTCATCATCTTGGGTTCTAGAAATACCTGATTGCGAAGAATTTATTGCTCCGATGGTTTATGCTATACCTATGCAGCTGCTTGCATATTATACTGCTGATTTAAAAGGAAATGATATAGATCAACCACGTAACTTGGCTAAAAGCGTTACTGTAGAATAGCTAGATTTTTACTGAGGGTAGCCTTGTGAGTATAGGAAACCCCTATTGTAAAAAGAAAAAACCTTTTTGGTAAATCTCAATTTATCTCCATGGAGATTATTTTTCTGAGGAATAATATAGAAATCCGCTATTAATCGTTTTTCTCTGTTTTGAGTTTTATTATTACGTAGAAAAGTAAACGATAAATTAGAGGTAGTTTAAGAGAAGATCAACAAATTCAAATTCTGTAAAAAATATAAGGTGTAACTTTTCTTGCCAATCTCGTATAATAACAAATCATGTAAAGTGCTTTCCGAATTGTAGAACTGAAATTGCCCAAGTATAACATAATCAATTAGCCTCCTTTCCCTGGTTTTAGACCATAAAGTAAAAATGCAACGGAAAGTATGATCAATAAATATTAATGTAAAATAAAATCTAATTTATTACCTATCATTATATCAATATTTGCATGGGGAGGAATATTTACCAGTTCTGTGCTAAGAATAATATTTTCCGAGGGGGCAAGTTTGATATTATTATGGTTCTCAATTCTGGAATTTATTATCCTATTGGTTTTATCAAATATTCTAATTCTGATTAAAGGGACTTTGACGCTTTTACTAGATAAATTGGTTACTTTATAATTAATTATTGTTTTATCAAGGTGCTGGTAAGGGCGGACATCGCTAATAACTAAATTTTGGTTATTTAAAATAGAGGGCAGGACAAAACTATCCTGAAATAGAATTGTAACCATAAAGATAATCATACTTATTAGTAATATTGGCAAACCGTATAATAAATGCCCTGGAACTTTTATCGGTAATAGCACTGGTAAATTTATCCCATTACCAAGAGGAGGAGTTTTTGTAGATACTAATTCTACTTTCGGTTCAATTTTCACTTGCCCTAAAGGTTTTTGATGCCAAATGTGGAAGCATTTTGAACATTTTACTTTTCTGCCATTTTTACCTATTTGTTCAGCAGTTACGGTGAATCTGGTCTCACACCCCGGACAGGTAATATACATAACTTTGTTATTTTTTTAAAATTTATTTCCTTATTTATAAAAACAATTTACCTTAACAAAAAATAAAGTTATTTGTTGTGTGGTTCAACTTTTATTTAGGGTCAATAATGCGAGATTATATTAAAGCAATAGAAGAACTTTGGCAAATAAGAGATTCATTAAATGCCGGAAATGATAAATATACCAATAAAAAAAAAATTATTGATGAAATAATTTTTCAGCTTGGCGAAGGAAAAATAGTTGTCTGTGAAAAAACCACGGGACAGTGGTGCGTTAACGAATGGGTAAAAAAAGCCATTTTGCTAAATTTCAAAGTCTCTGAAATGAAACTTTATGACGGCAATTGTATGAAATGGTATGATAAAGTTGATCCGCAGTTTCTGAATTTTTCCCAAGGTATATTTGAGCAAAAGGGATTCCGTATCGTTCCCGGTGCTTTTATTCGCCAAGGAGCTTATATAGGCAAAAATGCGGTGGTAATGCCTTCTTTTATAAATATTGGTGCTTACGTTGGAGATAATACTATGATAGATAGCTGGGCAACTATTGGCTCTTGTGCCTATATTGGTAATAATTGTCATATCTCCAGTGGAGCTGGAATTGGGGGGGTGTTAGAACCCTTACAGGCAAAACCTGTAATCATCGAAGATAATTGCTTTGTTGGTGCTGGTTCGCAAATTGTAGAAGGAATGATTCTAGAAGAAGGAGCGGTAATTAGTACCGGGGTTTTTATTGGTTCGTCAACAAAAATTATTAATCGTAATACCGGCGATATAATTTATGGTAGAATCCCTGCTTATTCAGTAGTTGTACCTGGAGTACTTCCATCTTCTAAAAAGGACTTGCCAGGGATTTATTGCGCAGTTATTGTAAAGCAGGTTGATAAAAAGACGAGAGAAAAAACGAGTCTTAATGAATTACTAAGAGATTAATTGTATGGCTATAGAACAGGTTTTAGAAACTCTTGCTAAATTAGTTAGTTTTAGATCGGTTACCCCTTATAGTAGTGGATCACTAGAATATATTGCTAAATTATTAACTAATTCTGGCTTTTCGTGTGATATTCAAGTTTTTGGAGAAAAAGAAGAAGAGAAAACTACAAATTTATATGCAAGATATGGAGATTGCAGTCCTAATATATGTTTTGCCGGTCATATAGATGTCGTACCGCCGCTAAATGAAAACTTATGGGATTATAACCCTTTCGAGTTGAAAGTTATAGGAGAAAAAGTATATGGTCGTGGCACTGTTGATATGAAAGGTGCAATTGCTTGTGGGATAGTATCAGCCTTAAATTATTTAAAAATTCAACCAAACCCGAAAGGCTCTATCAGTTTTCTGTTAACTAGCGATGAAGAAGGTTGTGCAAAATACGGTACAAAACCTATGCTTGAATATCTGGCTAAGAAAGGAGAAAAAATTGATTTTTCTATCTTAGGAGAACCAACCGCTAGATCTCACTTCGGAGATACTATAGCTATAGGTCGCCGCGGGAGTGTCAATTTTGTGCTAAAGATTGTAGGCAAACAAGGACATGTAGCATATCCGCATACCGCAATTAACCCCATTACTAGTGCGGTAAAAATTGCTGCTGATTTAATGAATATAAATTTTGACAATGGATCTGAATTTTTCGAAAAAACGAATTTAGAAATCACATCCTTTGATGTAGGGAATAATGTAGTTAATATTATTCCAGAGCAAGCTACCTTAAGATTTAATGTTCGGTTTAATGATTTGCATAGTGCTAAATCCATATTCGGAATCGTACTGGATGTAGTATCAAAACATGAAGTGATATTTGATTTGCAATATGAGTCATCAGCTGAATCTTTTGTACAAAAATACTCTGACAAAATGAAAAAATTTACTGCTATAGTGCAAAACCAATGTCAGGTTCCACCGAAAATAGATACAAATGGAGGTACTTCTGATGCTCGTTTCATTCATAAATATTCGGAGATTGTGGAATTTGGTCTAAGCTTTGATCAAGCGCATAAAATTAACGAACACACCCAAATTAGTGATTTACAAAGTTTATATAACGTGTATTATGATTCCTTAGTTGAATTCTTACAAAAATAGCTAGATTTTTACGGCTAACCCGAATTCATAATGCGGATGTGGCGGAACTGGTAGACGCGCTAGATTTAGGTTCTAGTACCGCAAGGTGTGGGGGTTCAAGTCCCTCCATCCGTACCAAGTTTGCAAATTTTTATATCAATTTTTCACTAAATCTTTAGGTTAAATATGAATATTACCGAAATAAAAAATGATAAAACTGATCTTCACCTTAAAGTTAATATTCCATCAAAAGAGATCAGTGCTGAAATTGAAAAAGAGCTAGCTAGGTTGTCTAAAGATGCAAAAATTGACGGTTTTCGTGTAGGTAAAGTCCCTATTTCTTTTTTAAAGAAAAAATATGGAGATTCCCTCCGAGCAGAAGCTGTGAAAAATAAGATTGTTAAGGCAATAGGTGATATCACAAAAGACAGGAACTTAAGGGTACTTATGGAACCTGAAATTGAGGATATAATAGATGAGGAAAGTAAAGATCTGGAGTTTACCTTAAAGTATCAGTTGTTTCCAGAAGTTACTATACCGGATTTTAAAAATATCGCTATTGAAAAACCAGTTTTAGAATTGAAAGATAAAGATATAGATGAACAGCTGGAAAAGCTAGTTAGTGCTTCGAAAGAATACAAAAAAATAAATACATCTAAGGCCAAAAAAGGAGATCAGGTAACTATAGATGCAATTGGATATGTAGATGGCAAAGCCTTTGCTGGCGGGAAATTAACTGCTTATAAGCTTGTCCTTGGTAGTGGGGTTTTTATCCCGGGATTTGAAGACCAGTTAATTGGAGCTAAAACTGGGGATGATATATCGGTAAAGGTGGATTTTCCTAAGGATTACCATGAAAAAACCCTTGCCGGTAAACCTTCCGAGTTTAAAGTTAAAATCTTAGAGATCCATAGTGAAAGTGAAGTTAAACTTGACGATGAATTTGCTAAAAAACTCAATTTTGAAAATTTAGAGAAGTTAAGAGGACAAATTGCAAAAAATATGCAAGAAGTTTATGAAGAGCCAATAAAAACCATGATGAAGATGGCTCTTTTCGATAAACTGGAAAATATGCTAAAATTTGATGTACCAAAAACTTTACTTGATAAGGAAATTAAGATTTTAGAAAAACAGGCTGCCGAAGTAGAAGATAAAGAATTAGAAGAAAACTCGTCAAAAGATAAGGAAACTTATTTTGCAAAATTGGCACTACGGAGAGTTAAACTTGGCTTAATGCTTGCAGAGTATGTTAAGATTCATAAGTTAGAAATTGAGAAAACGGACATTCAAAAAGCAATTATGGATCAAGCAAAAAATTTTCCGGGTAGAGAAAATGAAATTATTGATTTTTACCTGAAACACCCTAAGGCTTTAGAATCTTTAAAGGGACCGGTTTTGGAAGATAAAGCGGTAAAAACTATTTTTGAAAAAGAAGTAAAATTACTTGAAAAATCTTATAGCAAGGACAAATTAGAAAAACTCCTAGCAAAGAATGCTAATGATCATTTACCTGAGTCTAGTAAGACCGATAATGTACACGAGCACTCCCATGAACATATACATGATGAAAATTGTAATCATGATTATGATCACGATGGTTATGTTAAAGCTCATAAGCATGATCGTGTTAGCAATCCTGAAACTTTCCACGATCACAGTCGTGAGCATAATGATAAAAGAGATCAGAAAAAAGCTAAAACAAAAAAATAGTACTTTGCCAAAGTTGATTGTACCAACCGAAGCTCCCAGGCCTGTTTCTTATTTTTAAAACTCAACTACTCTATGTTAATAATACGAGTTGTTATTCTCTATATAAATATAAAGTAATATGTCTTTATTTGAGTTATTAGTTGTGCTTATAGTTGCTTTCCTTGTACTCAAGCCTGAAGACGTGCCTCATATAGCAAAAAAACTTAAAGATTGCTATAATTTCTTTACCGCCACCAAAGCGGAAATAACTTCATATTTGGACTTAAGTCAAAAACCTAGTATTAAGGTTGATGATGATATAGACCAAATAAACTTTTATTTAGAAAAAATAGCAAATTTGGGCGGGAAATATGAAGGAGAATATTCGTTAACTGAAATTAGAGATTATTACCAAAAATGGCAGCATCAAATTAATAGAAATAAAGAGGAAAAAAACTAAATGTGATTTTTATTATTATATTAAGTTACCGATAGGAGTAAATTGTTAATTAATAAAAACATCAACCCTTATCTAGTTACCGGTACAGGATTATATTAATTAAGCTTTTTAAGAAATAAGGTTTAACCTAACTTCATTATTAACTTTATAACAGTAGAAAGTAGCAGTACGCTACCAAAGCTTCCTAGCCACAAAGCGATAAACCAAAGCCATTGGCGTTTTTTATTAGTACATTCTTTCATGACTAGTTTTACCTCTAAATACATAGTAACTGTAAGCTGTATAAGTTAAAATAATTGGAAGGAAGATAATTACTCCGACTAATAATAATGATTGGGAGGTGGCCACTGCCGCAGCTTCCCAAATAGTAAATTTAAATGGGACAATCCAAGGATATAGACTTATACCTATACCTACATAACCCAGAAAGAATAAAACAATTGTTAGAAAAAATGGCCTTACTTCGTTAGAGGATTTCAAGTCCTTCCAGAGTAATATAAAACTTAAGGCCGTAAATAGAGGAATAGGTAACAGATAGAAAAAATTAGGTAGGCTGAACCACAATTTTATAATACGGTTATCAATAAATGGCATAGAGATGCTAACTATCGCCATAGCTAGTCCTACATAGACGAGAACATAGGCAGCAATTCCTCTTGTCCAGCTTTGAGTAATATCTTCGGTTTTCATAATTAGCCAGGTAGCTCCTAGTAGTGCATAGCCGAATATCAGTGCTATGCCAGTTACAATGCTAAAACCATTAGCCCAGTCTAGTGGTCCTCCTGCAAAGCTTCTGCCATTTACTTCTATGCCTTGGACAAAGTTCCCTAGTATTACACCTTGCATAAAAGCGGCTAATAGCGATCCTACATGGAATGCTACATCCCAAATTTTACGATGTTCTTCTGAAGACTTGAAACGAAACTCAAATGCCACCCCGCGAAAGATTAGCCCTAATAACATAAATATTACCGGTAAATAAAGAGCTGGCATTAATATGGCATATGCTATCGGAAAAGCTGCGAATATTCCTCCTCCTCCCAGAATTAACCACGTCTCATTCCCATCCCAAAACGGAGCGATAGAGTTCATAATTCTGTCTCGACATTTATCGGAAGGGGCAAAAAGAAATAATATACCGCATCCTAAATCAAAACCATCTAGTAAGGCGTAAAGGAAAACTGCCGTTGCAATTAAAAATCCCCATATTAAGGGTAAATCAAGCCAAGAAGAAAAATCTAGCATCTATACTATTATCCTCTTTCTGTTTTTGGGTTTAATTCTTTGATAACCTGGAGAGGAAGCATACTATGATCGTAAAACTCTTCCTTCTCCTCTCCTATTTTAGGACCTTTTTTAATAAGTTGTATAATATAATAGCACGCTGTACCGAAAATAGAGCTGTATACCATAACGAAAGCTAGTAAAGTTATTGCTACTTGCTGGGCAATAACCGGAGATATGCTTTCGGAAGTACGGAGTATTCCATAAACTGTATAAGGCTGCCGGCCAATTTCTGTAACAAACCAACCTGCAAGTAATGCAATAAACCCAGAGGGGCTCATAACTATACACCAAAATTGAAACCAATGAGTGTCAAACAACCTTTTTCGATAATAGAGAAAAAGTGCCAAAATACCCGTTATGATCATTGCAAGACCTAGACCTACCATTACCCTAAAAGACCAAAAGACTGCTATTACAGGAGGCTGATCTTCAGGTTTCCATTCTTTGAGCCCTTTTATTTCTCCGTCCAAACTGTGCGTCAGAATAAGGCTTGCAAGTTTAGGTATTACAACTTCATAATTATTAGTTTGGTTTTGCTGATCGGGAACAGTAAATAACCGAAGGCCTGCTCCTTTTTCTGTTTCCCAGGTTCCCTCTATAGCGGCAATTTTGCGTGGCTGATGCTCAAAAGTATTAAGCCCGTGTGCGTCTCCTATAAATAATTGCAATGGAGAAACAAAAATGGCCATAAGCATAGCCATTCCAAACATAATACGTGCATGCTGTATATACACGTTTTTATAGAGGTAATATGCCGCAACTCCGGCTACTGCAAAAGCAGTAGTAAGATAAGCTGCGGTTATCATATGAGCAAATCTATAAGGAAAGGAAGGATTAAATATAATCTCAAGCCAATTAGTGGGGTAGAGAAGGCCATCAGCTCCTATTTCAAATCCTTGCGGTGTCTGCATCCAGCTGTTTGCAGACAAAATCCAGAAAGCTGAAATTATTGTTCCAATAGCAACAATGCAGGTAGAGAAGAAGTGCATATTACGGCTAACACGTCCCCAACCAAATAGCATTATTCCCAGAAAAGATGCTTCTAAGAAAAATGCAGTAAGCACTTCGTAACCAAGTAGTGGACCGATAACATTACCTACCTTGTCGGAAAACATCGACCAGTTAGTGCCGAATTGGTAAGCCATTACTATTCCTGATACCACTCCCATCCCAAAACAAACTGCAAAAATTTTAATCCACATTCTGTAAATTTCTTGGTAAATAGGTTTCTCTGTCTTTAGCCAAAGCCATTCTACTACTGCTAACCAACTAGCAAGTCCTATGGTAAACGCAGGAAAAATGATGTGAAAACTTATTGTAAAAGCATATTGAATGCGTGCAATTAATATAGGATCAAGCTCTACCATGTAATATATCTGAACTACATATTCCTAGGTATCTTATATTATAAAAATTTAAAAGTGTAGAGAAAAATAGTTTTGTCTTAGTTATTATAAGTTGGGAGCCATTTTAACTATTTGTATTTGTTGCGTAGTGAAGACTAGGTATATTATCACTGGAGTTAGCTTTTTTTATAGTATAACTATATTTAAAGGTAAAAATTACCACACCGGTTTTTTAGCTAAAAACTCTAAACATACAAATAATCAAATTGTAGACTATCTTCGATAGTCTACATTTGTCTAACTTTATCTACATTTTGAGCTTGCTGCTCTTTTATTTTCTCACTCATTAATTTTGGATTTTCCCGAGTATGAGTAGCTTGTTTATTTCTTATAAATTCTTTGAAATCAGAATCTTTAAATTTAAACTCTGATATGTTTTGGCTAAAAGTCTTACTAGGATCAAATCTTTTATCTTTCTGTACATCTATACCTAGGGTTCTAGCAAAATCTAATCTTACTGTTTCCGGGGTGTAGGCGTCGTTTAAAGCTCCAACTAAAGCTTTTACGGTTTTCGTATCAGCTGTAATCATTCCTGATGTTCGGGAAGTAGCGGCAACAGTTATAACTTCTGTCAATACCTCATCCTTACTCTTGTTTTGCCAAGGACCGTCTTTACAGAAATCTAATAGAACATTTAATTTTTCACTTTTACCTCCGGTGACTTTGTCTTTCCAGGTCTGGACGGTCCCTTTGCTTTGTGAATCTTCGTATAGCTTAAGCAGAAAATCCTTAAGCTCAAAATTAGGGTCTTTTATAGGTACAATGTCATGATTGTCAAGATATCTTGATGTTTGCATGAACCCTTTGATATGTAAATATTCTGCCTTTTCCTGTGCTTTATCAAAAGAAAGCGTCCCGACATCATCAGTATTTATTACTACGGTGTTTAAAGCATTTTCTCTCAATTTCTCATGAGTTTTATTTTCCTCTTCTGAATATTTAAAAATTCCCCCTACTCTTGCTAATACCTTAAAAACTACATCCATTAAAAATTTTACTAATTTGCTAGGATCAACAATTTTCTCCTTGGCACTGTAAATAGCTATATTAGCCGAATCATCCATACTAGAACCAAAAGCTAAGGCAAGAGTACGGCCGGTTTTTTTAGCAGCTTGAATTTCTGCCGGGTTATCTGAAATATCTTGGGGGCCTGTTTCTTTATCCTTGTCCTTGTCGAAATAGCTTAAAGGAATATTATCTCTGTAACCGCCGTCAACATACTCCTTACCGTTAATCTTAACCGGTTCGAATACTATAGGAATAGATGCAGAGGCTCTGCATGCCAAGGCAATTTCTACGTCAGGGGTGTTTCTACTATCAAAAATCTCAAGATCACCAGTATCTCTCCTTGTTGCTGTAACTAGTAAATCTTTAAATGTTTCGGGTGCGATAACTCGCAGCATGGCCAAGTCTCCGAATAAGATTTTTCCTTCCGGGTCCAGACTTTTTTGCCTTATTTCTTCAATCTCTTTACCGTCGGAACTAATTATATTTTGTAAAATACTTTCTTGCCTTGTAAGTTCTTTCAGTGATTCTTCTTGTTCAGATGGAGATAATGATTGTAGAGCCGATTTTTGCTGCTCTATTTCTTGTAAACGCTTGGTGCACAGACCAATTACATCATTTTGATTCAAAAAATCTGAAATATTGCTACGAATAGTAGTTCTAAGTAATTCCAGTAGTGGCTTACCGTCCTTATTAATGAGAAATCCTTCCCCGAGTAATCCTTTGAGATTTGTATCTTTAGTAATTTGTTTGTATTTCTCGCTACTAATACCTGTAGCTATCATAGCAGCAGTTAAAGAACCTGCTGAAGAACCGGCAACAGCCTCAATGCCTTTAAGAATTCCTCCTTTAGATAAAGCTTCATGGGCTCCCGAGTAAATCGCTCCTTTAGCACCTCCTCCACTAAAGCTGGCGCATTTAAAAGGTTGGTTTTGGGCTGCTATTATTTCTTCAATTGAACTACTTGCCATAATAAGATCACCGTTTTAAATTGCTTGTATATTTTATGCGATTTTAACATAAGTAGCTTCCGATACAGAACTTTCAAATATTAATTCAAGTGATAATATTTAAATAAAGTGTTTTTAATGACAACAAGGCAAAAATTTGTTAAAATCCGCAGTGTAGTTTTAATTAAAAAAGCCGCCAAAAAATAATATGCAATTTATAGACGAAGCCAAAATATATATCAAAGCAGGGGACGGCGGTAATGGATCAGTAAGTTTCAGAAGAGAAAAATTTATTGACCGAGGCGGCCCTGATGGTGGTGACGGCGGTAACGGTGGAAGTATTATCTTCCAAAGCAATTCCCATCTTAATACATTGTTAGAATTTCGTTATAAGAGGCATTTTAAAGCTGAAAATGGTGTCTCAGGTAAGGGGCGTAATATGACCGGTAAATCCGGCAAGCCGTTAGTTTTAAAGGTTCCAGTCGGTACACAAATTTTTTCAGAAGATGGAAATTTGCTAATCCACGATTTTACCCAAGATAATCAGCAGTTTGAAATTATTGCAGGTGGAAAGGGTGGACTTGGAAATAGCCATTTTAAATCAAGTACAAATAAATCTCCCAGAAAACGAACAGAAGGAGAAGTTGGTGGAGAAATGGATGTTTATTTGAAGTTAAAACTTCTATCTGATGCCGGATTAATTGGTTTTCCAAATGTTGGTAAATCTACTTTTCTTTCACGAACTACAGCAGCAAAGCCCAAAATTGCTAATTATCAATTTACTACCCTAAAACCTTCTCTTGGAGTTGTTTATGTAGATGGAGAAGAATTCGTTTTAGCTGATATTCCAGGCCTTATTGAAGGAGCCCATTCTGGTAAGGGTCTTGGGGATAAGTTTCTTAAGCATATAGAAAGATGCGGGGTACTTATTCATATAATAGATGCAAATTCTTCTCATGTGGATAAAGATTATCTCACAATTAGAAACGAACTTGAATCTTATTCTCCTCTTCTTAAAGATAGAACGGAAATCGTATGTATTAATAAAATAGATAGTGTAGGAGAGCGTGAATTAGCAAAAAAAGTAAGGTTACTCGAAAAAGTAGCAAATAAAAAAATATATCTTATTTCCGGATATTTAAATATTGGCCTTGAAGTAGTCCTTAAACAAGCATTAAAGGAAATTAAATCTTGGCGGGATAATACATAATAAGTATAATCTAAAACACCTAAAGCAAGTTCTAAATTATATTTATTATTATAAATACACCTCGATCCTGCGATATAATTTAGGGAGCTGAGATTCATTAAATAACTATAAAAGCAAGATTCATCAACTAATTAATAGTATTTTTACGTTCACGAGAAATGAAAAAAAGAATTTTAACAGGTGATAGACCAAGTGGTAGATTACATTTAGGGCATTATGTAGGATCCCTGCAAAGTAGGGTCAAACTACAATATGAATATGATCAGTACATAATGATTGCTGATGTCCAAGCCTTAACTGATAATTTTGAAAATCCCAAGAAGATTACAGAAAATGTTTTTGAAGTTGCCAAAGATTATTTAAGCGTTGGAATTGATCCTAGCCAAACGACAATTTTCGTTCAATCTCAGATTCCGGAAATTGGCGAATTAACGGTTTATTACCTAAATTTAGTAACCGTTGGGAGGCTAGAAAGAAACCCTACCGTTAAATCTGAAATTCAACAGAAAGGTTTTAATGATTCCATACCAGCCGGTTTTTTGTGCTACCCTGTTAGTCAAGCAGCTGACATAACTATTTTTCAGGCAGAATTAGTACCTGTCGGTGATGATCAAGTGCCGATGATTGAGCAAACAAATGAAATCGTCAGGCGTTTTAATAGAATTTATGGTTCCGAGTGCCTTAAAGAGTGCAATGCTATTTTAAGCAACACTCCAAGGTTAGTGGGAATTGACGGCAAGGCTAAAGCTAGTAAATCGCTAGGTAATGCTATTTTCCTTTCAGATACGCAGGAAGAAATCAAACAGAAAATATTCCAGATGTTTACTGATCCGGCTCATCTAAAAATCAGTGATCCAGGCCAGGTGGAAGGAAATGTAGTGTTTACTTATTTGGATATTTTTCACCCTGATAAGCAAGAGGTTGAGTCTCTAAAAGCGCATTATAGAAGAGGCGGCCTTGGAGATATGACTATAAAAAATATTTTAAATAATAGCATTCAGGATTTACTTAAAGATATACGGGAGAAAAGGGAAGCTATAAAGCAAAAAGATGTTCAAGAAATACTTTATCATGGCACTGCTAAAGCATCTCAGCGAGCGAAACTGACTATGGAAGAGGTTAGAGAAGCTATAGGAGTTAAATATTTCTAAGATAGTTTTTATGAGCATTATCGATAGCAAATTTAAAGAGGAATTAAAAATTGAGCATAGCCTAAAGCCGAATATTAATGATATTGAATTTTTAACCAAAAAGCTAAATGATGAAACTGCTGAATTAGGCTCAACTAATCCTTTTGCTTTCTTCATTCGCAATAATGCTAATGAAATTATAGCAGGGTGTAATGGCTTTGTGGTATTTGGTGCGATATATACTGATCAGCTATGGGTACATCCGGAATGGCGTAAACAAAACCTGGGTCGGGAGTTGATGAAACATGTACATGATTACGGTCGCAAAATAGGTTGCAGAATGGCCACGGTTGCTACAATGAGCTTCCAGAGTCAAGGATTCTATGAAAAATTAGGTTATAAAGTTGACTTTGAACGTAACGGCTATGTTAATGGTTCTTCTTGTTTATTTTTACAATTAGCTTTAAGTGAGGATAGAACCAAAACAATAAAACTTCTACCTTATGATAAAGAGTGGCCTAAAATGTTTGAGGCAGAAGCTATCAAAATTAAGGAGGCTCTTGGCCAAAATTGCGTAGCAATACACCATATTGGGTCAACTTCCGTCCCTGGCCTTGCTGCTAAACCCAAAATAGACATTACCACAGTCGTCAAACCATTTATTCCTTTGGAGTGGTCGGTTAATGCCATGACAGATATTTTGGGAAGCTTAGGCTACACATATAAGGGAGAATGGAACGTTCCATTTAAATATGGTTTTATAAAAAGAGGAGACGTTAATGTAAATCTTCATGTTCATGAAGAAGGACATCCTGAAATAGAGGTATCACTGCTATTTAGAGATTATTTACGAAAAAATAACAAAGCGCGTGATGAATATACTGCTTTAAAAGAGGAAATTCTCAAAGACTCTTTATCTTCTGTTAAAACTTATTCTATATTTCCCGCTTACACTTTAAGGAAAAATGATTTTATATTAAATGTTTTAAAGCAAAATGACTTTAAGCGTACAAGGTTCGTAAAATGTACTCATCATAATGAAATTCAAGCCGCTAAATATTTTCGTCAAAAATATTTTTTCGATAAAGCTTCCATAAAAGATCCATATATCTGGACATTTAATCACCCTGATCATGTTCATTTTATTTTATATCAGGGTACTCTAATTATAGGTTACGGGCATATCCAGCTCTGTTCAAATGCAAAGGCGATTCTTCGAATTATTGTAATTGAGCAAGAAAAAAGAAACCAGGGGTTAGGAGTATACTTTTTAAAGCTAATCGAGAAATGGTTGAAAAATCAAAATTATCGAACTATTCATAGTCACTCTTCTCCAGCTGCTATAGAATTTTATAAGAAATATGGCTACCATAAAATGCCCTTTAATGATCCTGACGGCTATGAAAGCGATCCTTTTGATATACCAGTTGGCAAAAATTTATGAGTATTAATTAGAACTCAAAATATAAAGAGTCAGTAATCTTAAAAAAATGAATAAGGTAATAATAGTTTGTGGCCCAACAGCCAGCGGTAAAACCCAATTTGCGCATTTAATTGCTAAAAATCATAATGGTGAAATAGTAAATGCCGATTCTATGCAATTATATAAATCCTTACCTATTATTACTTCTTCTCCTTCTCGGGAATTGAAAAATGAATTGCCATATCACTTATATAATTTTCTTGATGTTAACTATGAATGTTCAGTTGCAAAGTATGCTCAGTTAGCAGCAGAAAAAATCAAGGAAATATCTATCCGTAAGAAACTGTCTGTATTAGTTGGTGGATCCGGTATGTATATTAATTCTTTAATAAAAGGATTTAGCTATATACCAGATATAGAGCCAGAAGTTCGCACAAAAGTAAGAAGTTTGCAAGCTTCATTAGGTTCTAATGACTTTTTTGAGTTATTAAAAAAATCCGACCCTGAAATCGCTAGGGTTTTAAATGCCCAGGACTCACAGAGAGTAGCTAGAGCCTATGAAGTTTTTCTGCAAACTGGAAAATCCATCCTATATTATCAAAAAAGTAACATCAAATTATTGGAGGGCTTTAGCTTTAAGGTTATCCTGCTTCTGCCAAACCGACAATTTTTATATTTCCTGTGTAATAATAGACTAGAACAAATGTTTAAAAATGGCGCAATTGAGGAGGTAAAAAGCTTACTTAACGGAAGATGCAACATAAATGCTTCATCTATGAAATCCCTTGGCGTAAAAGAAATAATATCTTATTTAGAAAATAGGATATCTAAAGGTGAAGCCTTGGAGATAGCTCAAACTAGAACTAGGCAATATGCTAAGCGTCAGGTTACTTGGTTTAAAAATCAGCTTCAAGAAAAGGATATAATGGAATTTTCCAATAATGCTGAATATGAGAAAATTTTAACAATGGTGAGCCCGCCGGGATTCGAACCCGGGACAACCTGATTAAAAGTCAAGTGCTCTACCAGCTGAGCTACGGGCTCATAAAGTGCAATATTTAAAGTACCAAGCAGATTCTTTCATCTGTTTATACTAAAATATTACTGCTGCTCACCAATATTTAAATTGTAGATACATCTTCTAAGCAAAAATGCGAAAACTCAACGCTTTTCGATACATTAAACTTATAAAATGTGTTTTACTTTATCGTAGAAAAACCATAATATGTCAACAACTATTTTTTTAGAAAAGGTTTAGGTGAAAAATGTATTCTGATGCTGTAGTTATAATTCCTGCCAGAATTGCTTCCACAAGACTTGAAAATAAGCCATTGCAAATGATTGGAAACAAATCAATGATTGAGCATGTAGTTTCTAGGGTGAGCAGAATAGCAGTTGCTGGGGTTTTTGTTGCAACTGATTCAGAAGAAATATTCTCTCTTGTAACAAGCAAAGGTTTTTCTGCAATAATGACAGACAAGAACTGCTTAACCGGTACTGATAGAGTATACGACGCTTTTAAGAAACTACCTAATCGTAAACCGATAAAATACGTTATAAACGTGCAAGGGGACATGCCTTTTATTGATGAGGCAATAATTCCTAAAATCATCACAGGCTTAAAAACGGGGAAATTCGATATAATGACCTCTGTAGTAAAAGTGGGTAAGGATATTGCCCATTTGCCCTCAAATGTAAAAGTAGTAATAAACAAAAACAGTAAAGCACTTTATTTTTCCAGATCACTTGTTCCAAGCGGGGCATCAGAGTTTCTTTATCATGTGGGAATTTACGGTTTTAAAGCTACTCATCTTGAAAAATTTGTTTCACTAGAACAAAGCGAAAATGAAAAAAGTGAAAATCTAGAGCAATTAAGAGCTTTAGATAATGGAATGACAATAGGAGTTTGTTATTCTAACGAGATTCCAATTTCGGTAGATACTAAAGAAGATCTAGCGAAAGCGCGAGATTTTATAATCAAATATCCTGAATATTTAACTTAGAAAAGTAAAACCTAAGCCCATAATTTATATTAATTGTTTGGAAATATCTTTCTAAACAGAATATATGCGTGGGTTTTAAGCTACAATGATGTTCAATTCACTTATGCTATTTTAAGGTTAGGGGGCGGCTTAAGTCTCTTTATTAGTAGCACCACTCTAACATCATGCCTTTAAATTATTTCATTTAATCATATAATTTGTAACTTGTTATTTAAATTATATTAATGCTAATATTTAAATAACAAATTAACGTTATGTAAATCGCTATGAAAACAGCAGAAAAAGGTATTTTAGAAGTTGAAGATCCAGTAAAAAAAGCAAGAGCTCAAAAAGCTTTTGAGGCCTTAAATCATATCTTTTCTGGAAAAGAAAACGGTCTAATAAATAGTGTTTTAAATGATTATACTCCGGTAACAAAAGTAGTTAATGAGCAAGAGGTTACACAAGCACCAGGTTTAAGCTTAGGTACGATTTTTAAAGCAATAGGCTTTGCTATAAGAAACCCAAGGTATATTGGAAGCTTATATAACCTATATAAGTTTCCAGAAATAATTCAAGCTCCAGCTTTCCAAGAAAAATTATTAAACAACGACAATACTTGGAAATTTATAGGATATGTAGGGGAAAAATTGCCCCAAATCGGTAAAGTTCTTGATTATTTTAAATTTCCAGAATTTGCTGAGGGGAATATATTAGATAGTAAAGGGTTAAAAGCTTTAAGTAGCGTACTTACTAGCAAAGAAGCCCAAGGCAAATTAAAGGAAATAGCTCTTGAGTCAAGAAAGACTAATCCTGATATGAATAAAACGATTAATAATATTCTGGATTTAATGCAAACCCCCGGGTTTGCTGATTACATGAATAGCAAGAGAGGTGCTCTACAGAATTATATTGTTAAATCGTTACAAGCTCAAAAAGATATAGATGCTCAGCTGAATACATATGGTTTAAAACCTGAGAATTTACAGCAAATTACTAGTATAGTGCCAATACTCCTTAATAATCCAAAGGCTTTGAAGAGCTTTTATGGACAATTTAGCGAGGGACGTTATACCGATATGGTTAAGGAGTTATTAGTACTGTCCAAAGGTAATCCTCAAATTACTCAATATTTTAAAGATAATCAGGATTTATTTGTGGGAGTTATTGATAAAATTGTTAAAACAACCCCAGTACTAGAAGGATATGATATTAAGGGGGATTTATATAAAATTGTCCCTAATCTACTTGAAAAACCTGATAAATTAATAGATCTTATCTCCCTTTATGAAAAGGGCAAGTATACAGATATAGGTAAAGAGTTTTTAGGGATGATTCAAGAAGATAAGAATTTAAAACAATATTTTACTGAAAATAGCGAATTATTTAAACGTATTCTAGTGGATAAAGCTATGGGTATGAAAAGCTATGGAGTAAAAGACGAAGTAGCTGAAATATTTACCCACGTGATGAGAGATCAGAATATTCCGAGAGTTCAGGGTCTTTTAGATAAACAAAAACAAGGTGATTGGTTAGGATTAATTACGGATACATGCCGGATGATCGAAGAAGACCCAAAGTTTGCTCAGTATATGAGAGATAATCAAGAGAGTTTTAGCAAAATAGTAACAGCCATAGTGGATTCTTATCCGGCTATTAAGATCTACACCGGTAATTTGCCTGTCGGTGAACTGGCTGCTAATTTACTAAAAGACTCGAAATCAATTAGAGAAGTTATAGAAGGTTATCAGAAGGGTGGGGTTTCTATGTTAACTCGAAGTGCTAAATTTCTTGCTAAAAAAGCTCTCGATAGTCAGGCAAGAGGGGCTGTTTTAGGTATAGTAAGCAGTTGGGTATTTGGGGATGGAACAGGTAAACAGGAGGTTATTAATCGTATCCCTGAGGCGATAATAGAAGTGAGCCTTCCACCAGAAACCCGCATTTCCTTAAACGATGCTGCAAAAACGGTTATTGCTGCCGGGGATGATACAGGCAAAAAACAAGAATTAATAGCCTTAATACAGCGAAATATATTATTTGATGAAGTAACTATTGGTAGCTCTGAAAAACAAGTTAAACTCGAGAATATAGATATAAATAATAGTTTTGTTAATAGCAAATTCACTAATGTTTCATTTCAAGGTTCTAAATTTACTAATGTGAGTTTTACCGGAGCAACTTTTGAAAATGTAGATTTTAGCAATACGGAACTAGATGGAATAACGTTTCAAAGCCTCATACCGGCCTTAAAGAGCGGTACAATTTCATTAAAAGGTATAAAAGTAGTGGGACAGATGCCATATGCTCTTGATTTATCCGATATTTCGCTTCAGGGGATAGATTTATCTGGTGTAACTTCAATGGCTGGGGTGAATTTAAAAAATACCGATTTTAGGAGAGCTGCCTTGCCACAGGAGGGAATGGCTTTAAAGGAATCGTATAATTTAAGTTCTGCCACTTTCGATACTGATATGTCTGATTTACAAAAGAAAAATCAAAAATATATGATGGATTTGATCACAGATTCTATTATTTCTAAAGCAGAATATTTAGGGGAGTCAATGGCTGATTCTAAATTATTACGTAGAAATATAGAAGAGCTATATTTAAGCGACTCCCTTATGGGTCAAGAATTGAGGAAACTTACTGGTCAAAATCCGGACATTACGAAATATAAATATTTCCCGGTAGCACCAAGTAGTTATAGTAATAGCTCTGATCTGTCTACTACTGCTGCTATTATGACTCTGTTATATGAGAATAGAAATGACAGTAATAGTATAGAGGTTAAAATAGCTGCTAATATTATTGCCGATCAAGTTACAGAAAAATTATTCGGGCAGGGTACTAATCGAGGTAAAGACGGCTACATGATAAGAGAAGCGTGTCAGACGGCTATAAAAGCTTTTTTAAAGGAGAATCCTGGAATTACAGCTCATGACTTGATAGATAGCGAAAATTTACCGGAACTAATAAATGAGCTTGCTGCAGATATTCATAAAAAGACAAAATATACTACTGTAGGACTAGCTTCGGGAGGTATATACTTACCTGAAGGTGCACTCACAGAAGAAATGATCGGTAAGATGATTAAACAAATGCATGACTCTTACAAATTCAGCAAAGCTGAGCTGGAAGAGATTCACGCATTAGCGCAAGGTATCGGACAGAATTTATTTTCTGGAGGAGAGAAAGGCAAAAGAAAAGAAGATACTGCGCTAATATTTGAAAGTTTGAAAGATGTTATATTGGATATCAAAAAAGAACACGGCGGAATTGAAGTGGCTGATATTTTAAAACAAAAAAGAACAGAGTTAATCGGGAAAGTGGATTCGGGTTATTTTTCTGTAACCAGAACCGGTCTTACTAAAGAATATTATCAAAATACGAAATATACTACTGTCGGACTTGCCTCTGGCGGAATATATTTAGATTCGGCTCGATCCAAAGATCCTAATTTCTTATCAGCGGTAAAAGAATTTATCCTAAACTTGATAGGTAGTGATATTGCCAAAAAAGAAAAGTCTCTTCAGCCTGAAACGACGGCTGAAAAGATAAAAAAACTGGTAGGCGAGGTCGTAAATTCTTCTGTTGAAGAGCATATTAGCAATAGAAGTTCAACTCAGAATTTTGCATCATCTTCTCGTTCTTCAAGGACAAGTGAACTTGTTAAATAGTATGAGTAATAGATGAGTAAAAAACCTTAAAAAGGAGAAAAAATAACATCTTGGAATATATCTTGGAAGTACTTTAATCAATTTTCTTAAGGTTAACCACTGATCAAGGTCAAATATAAATTGGCACTAAAATCAAGATGCTGCCCTTTCATATATTGGTAAAACAACAGATAAAAGTATAACGCAAATATTTTTTTCTTTGCAGCATTTTAAGGTATGCTGCCTACCTCATGTTTTAGAGCTATTTAGATTTTGACTAGCTAAAGTTTTTATATCATAAAAAAGATCTTCATAAATTTTTATGGTACTTTTATAATTTATCTCAAAATTTTTGCGCTGGAATTCAATAAAATCGGCTGCTGTCTTACATTTTAAAACTTCCTGTGCAAGTTCCATATTCTGTTCAAAACTTTGTCTTATATTATTAGATAACTTTGTTATCATATTGTCTACTATACTTCTTTCGTAACTGCTTTTACCATGCGGACTACACATAGGCCCAATACCGGCTTTCATAAAACTTTCCATTTTTTCTTTGACCTCTTCAGTTACAAAGCCAAAAGGTGGATTCGGATTTTTCTTTTGAGAGCTATTGGTTGTATTCCCTAAACCGTGAGTATCTAATTTCTCCGTTTTGATAGATTTTGTGGCATTTTCTTTGCCGGTAGGCATTTTTGTGGTTGTTTTGTTTTTAGACATTTTGTAAAACTCCTTTAATATATCATTAATTAACTTAAATAAAATGATATATTAATTAATACTCTACATTCTATATCATTATTGTCTTACATCACGAATTTTGGGAGCTTCTGTGTTTTTTCTATCCAAGGTGGTTCTAAAAGGACTAATATCGACCCCTCCTCTTCTAGTATATTTTGCAAAAACAGTTAATTTTTCTGGTTCGCATTTCTCCAATATATCAATAAAGATATGTTCTATACACTCTTCATGGAAGCCATTGTGATTTCTATAAGAAATTAAATATTTTAACAGGGATTGATGATCTATTTTTTTACCCTTATAACTGATTTGGATAGAGGCCCAATCAGGTTGACCGGTAACTAAGCAATTAGATTTTAATAAATTTGAGTATAGTACTTCTTCTACAATCTGCTCTTGATTGTTTAAATCTATTTTTAGTAATTCAGAAGTAACTTGGTACTGAGAAATTTCTACAGAAAGTTCATCAAGTAAAATCCCTTGAAAAATATTTAACGGCTGGTTTTTGTAATGACTGAGTTTATTTATATACAGTTTTACCGATGAATCAGCTATATGGCTTAAATCGGATTTTATAAGATTATATACTTCTTCTTCAGTAGCAAATTTAGTATTATTAAAAGAGTTTAAGTACAATTTAACAGATTTTGATTCTATTAAAAATTCTGAATCTGCCGGTACAACAAAATGCATAATCCTTACTTCAGGTTTGCCTTTTGAATCTAACCAAGAAAGTTCATAACAATTCCATAAATCATAACCATTAAAGGGTAGAGATGCCTCCTTAATTATTTTCTCTCTAGCTAAATTTCTTTTTATGGGAAACAATAATGAATTATCATACTTACTTTTGTAGGAGACTTGTTTACCAAGCAATATTTCTGACATATGTTTTATATGTTGTTAAATTACCCAAATAAATTGGTGCATCTGATTGGATTTGAACCAACGACCTCTGCCTTCGGAGGGCAACGCTCTATCCAGCTGAGCTACAGATGCTTAAATAATTAAGCCTAAATTAGTATAGAAAATCTTAAATGTAAATATTTAATCAGACCTTATATTGTTTGAATTAATATTAACTTGGATAAAACTAAAACAAATATTGATTTCTTTTTGTTACGTAAATAATTTATATTGAGTTAAAAATTATGATTGCAAAATGAATTATTTCGAACTATTTGCTCTAGAACAAAATTATACCCTTGACCAAAAGCACTTAAGAAAACAGTATTTAGCTTTGCAGGAGAAATACCACCCCGATAAGGCAAAAGATGAACTGCAGCGTCGTAAAAATGCTGAGCATTCGATGCTTATTAACGAAGCTTTTAAAGTCTTAAAAGATGATTATTTGAGGGCTGAATATATTCTAAAAACAAAAGGCGAAGCCCTAGATGATAATAAATTAAAGTCAGTTTTATCTCCTGCCCAGTTAGAAGAAATATTAGAAGAGTACGAATCAATAGAAAATATTAGGAGTAATTTATCCAGTTTATATGATATTGAGAAAGATAAAATCGAAATTTGCAAAAAACTAGTCCATGATATAGCTATTGCTTTTTCAGAAAATAATATTAAACAAGCTCTTGATCTTACTATCCGGCTAAAGTATCTTACTAATTTAGTCAACAATATAAAGCTAAAGATTAAGAATGCAGATAATTGAAATTGAAGAGCCGGGAAAAAGCGAGCTGCAAGATGAAATAGTAGTAGGAATTGATTTTGGTACTACTAACTCTTTAATTGCTTATTCCAGGCACAACAATCCGCAAGTAATTAACTCAGTAGGAAAAAATGGCCTTTTACCGTCAGTTATATTTTATGATGACCAACTAGACAAATTTGTAATAGGCAAAAATAGAGGAAAGAAAAAGTCTATTCCTTCCATCAAAAGGCTTCTTGCTAAATCCTATGAAGACATTAAATCAACGGAAGTTTTGGATAAAATATTATCAGATTTTGGGGTAGCGGATCATACTTCACTTATGCCTAAACTTACCTTTGGCAGTACAAACTATAGTCTTCCTGAATTAGCAGCAAAGATATTTTTATACTTAAAGGAACATGCAGAGCAGGAGCTTGGGGCAGCTATAAGTAAAGCCGTTGTATCGGTTCCGGCTTATTTTGATGATGCATCTAGAGGAGCAGTTATGCTGGCCGCTAAAATAGCCGGTTTTGACGTATTGCGACTTATTGCTGAACCGACAGCAGCTGCTTATGCTTACGGGTTTCATAAAAAATCCGAAGGGGCTTATATGATTTATGATCTTGGGGGAGGTACTTTTGATGTTTCTATATTAAACATGGAAGCAGGTGTTTTTCAGGTTATTGCTACAGGTGGTGATAATTTACTGGGTGGTGATGATTTAGACCATATCTTAGCGGAGCGTATTGCCAAAGAGCTAAATATTAGCTTAGAACCAGGTTTATATCTGAAGGCGAAGAAGCTTAAAGAGCTACTGTCGTCCCAAAATAGTGCTACCTTAAATTTTGGTAGTCAAAAGTTTGAAATTACAAGGGAAGTTTTTGAAAATCTTATTTCGAAGGTAATTAATAGAACAATTAAAATAGCCAAAGATACTTTATTTGATGCTGATGTTAAACTTGACGGTATAGTATTAGTTGGGGGTTCAACAAGGATACCGTTTATTGCTCAAAACTTAACTAAAGCGTTTGGCGTTAAGGTGTTTTCTGATATTGATCCTGACAGAGCAGTTGTAATTGGAGCTGCTCTCCAAGCAGAGAATTTATCTTTAGCTTCTAGTCGGAATTCATTATTAATAGATGTTTTACCTCTATCAGTAGGTATGGAATTATATGGAGGTATTACTGAAAAGATTATCATGCGTAACACTCCCATTCCTTTTTCTATTACTAAAATTTTTACCACTTATGCGGATTATCAAACCGGTATGCAATTTCATATAGTGCAAGGAGAAAGAGAAATGGTACAAGATTGTAGATCTCTTGCTAGGTTTGAGCTAAAAAATATTCCGCCTATGAAAGCAGGTAGGGCAAAAATAGAAGTAACTTTTGCTATTGATGCTGATGGTATTTTATCTGCTACTGCTAAAGAACATACTAGCGGAATAGCTCAAAATATTGAATTAAAACCTAGCTATGGATTAAGCCAGGTAGAAATAAATAATATGCTTGAGAATGCTTTTAAAAATGCTGAAGAAGATTATAAAACCAGGCTTTTGACTGAGACTCGAATTGATGCACAGAATGTAATTGCCGGCATCACAAAAGCTTTAAATGAAACTCCTAAGATTTTAAATACAGAAGAGAAAGAAGCGATAATATCTTTAATAAATTCTTTAGAGAATATAATGTATTCTAATAATCGGGATAAGATTTTAACTAAAATCGAGGAGTTAAATAAGTCGGCAGCAGATTTTATTGAAAAACATTTAAATAGTGGAGCTAAATCCTTACTTGAAGGCCGTCATATAAATGATCTTTAAACTTTTTAAAAAAGTAACCAATAGGTTAACACCTAAGAGAAGAAATGAAAAATATTAGATAAAACTATATTTCTTGCCAGTTATCACCATGAGATATATCTACCTTAATCGGTACATCCAAGGTAATTATATTTTCCATAGTAGTTTTTATTAATTTAGTTACTAATTCTACTTCGGCTATCGGTGCTTCAAATACCAGTTCATCATGAATTTGTAGAATCATCGTTGTTTTTAGCAAGTTTGCTTTTAATTTCTCCTCTATTGCAATCATTGCCATTTTTGCAATATCGGCAGTAAGGCTTTGCATTGGAGCATTAATAGCGGCTCTTTCGGCGAAAGAACGTAAACTATGGTTTTTGTTATTAATCATCGGTACATAACATTTTCTACCAAGTAGGTTTTCTACGTAAAGATTCTGGCGAGCAAAATTAATAGTCTCTACCATATATTTTTCAATACCGGGATATTCCTGGAAATATTTTGCTATATAGTCTGCTGCAGCTTTCTTAGGGATATTTAGATTTTTGGCAAGGCCAAATGAACTAATCCCGTAAATAATTCCGAAGTTAATTGCTTTAGCATTTCTTCTTAATTCCGGGGTTACTTTATCCATTTTTACACCAAAAATCTGGCTGGCGGTTTGTTTATGAATATCTTCTCCTTTAATAAATGCTTCTTTAAGTGCCTGTATATTTGCTACATGGCTTAGAATTCTTAGTTCTATTTGAGAATAATCTGCTGAAATTAGTTTATATCCTGCAGGAGCAATAAAGGCAGCTCTGATGTTATTTCCTTCTGGCGTACGGATAGGGATATTCTGAACATTTGGGTTATTGGAGCTTAAACGTCCAGTGGTAGTGGAGGTTTGCAAGAAAGTGGTATGTACTCTACTAGTTATGGGATCGGCTTGTTTAGGTAACGCATCAGTATAAGTATTTTTTAATTTTGTTAAATGTCGGTATTTTAAAATTAGGTTAGCAATTTCATATCCTTCCTCACTTAATTTTTCTAAAACTTCTATGCCGGTGCCATAGGTTTTTGATTTACCTAATATTTTTGAAAACGGCAACTGGAGCTTTTCAAATAAAATCTCACCAAGTTGCTTTGGAGAGGCAATATTGAATTCTTGTCCGCAATATAAGAAAATATCTTTTTCCAGTATCTGTATTTCTTTCTGAAATTCAGCAGATAATTTCTGTAAACATGTGGTATCGATTTTAATACCGTACACTTCCATATTATGCAAAATTCTACATAAAGGTAAATCAATTGTTTGATATAAATGCAAGGTTTTCTGCTGAAAAAGCTGTTTTTGTATTTCGCTATAACATTCAAAAAAATATTGGGATAAGCTTATATCAGGCAAAGAATTATCTATATTCTTATCAGTATAATAATTTATTATTTCATGAATGGATTTAGCTTTATTACCTGCAGAAAGGCAATAATCCATAAGGTTTAAATCTTCGAAACCATTTAACGGACTAGAAAAATTTTTATATAAACTTTTTAAGTCATAGGTTATTTTTTTAATAGAAAAACTTGCAAATAACTCTTCAATAAAATTGTTGTGGTCTACTATTGTAGAATCATTGTTTGCATAAGAAAACAAATCGGCTGGATAAGGTGATTTGTGTGAATTATACTTAAGCAAGTAAATTTGATTTTTTAAAGCCAAAGAAATAGTTATATGCGAATCATTTTTTTCTAAAGTTATTGCTATTACGCCAGACCTTTCTATTTTGCTTTTTAATTCCGATAAAGATTGATTTGAACTAACAACTATTTTCTCTAATTGAAGATCTTTGGGACTCAAACCTTGCGGTATCTTAATATTAATAATATTTTCTATTTTAATATTAAATAAAGTTTCAATTCTTCTATTTAGAGATTTAAACCCATATTTTGTAATAAACTCAATAATTTTAGGTTCTTGCTTACCCTCCCAAGCGAATAAATGCAGATTACAAGGAATATCTACGTTTTGATCTAGGCCTACTAATTGCCAGGAGAGAAAAGCCTCAGATCTATATTTAAGTAGTAAATCCTTTTGTCTATTATTTTTAATCTGGTCTATACAGTTATATATACCTACTAGATCACCGAAATTATTTATTAATTCTGAGGCTGTTTTAGGGCCGATGCCTTTTACCCCTGGAATATTATCAGACGCATCCCCGATAAGAGCTTGAACCTCTCTTACTTTACTTGGTAAAACTCCAAATTTCGTTAAAACATCTTCTTGCAGGATAAATTTGGACTTTACCGGATCGTAAATTTTGATCCTATTATCCATTAACTGTAGTAAATCTTTATCAGAAGAAACGATAATAGCTTCTATATTATTATCTGTACAGTTTTTTGCTAGGGTTGCAATAATGTCATCAGCTTCAAAACCTTCTTTAGAGAGGACACAAAAATTAAGAGCCTCTGCGGCTTTTTGAACTATCGGAAGCTGAAAAAGAAGCTCTTCCGGTGCAGGTGGGCGATGGGCTTTGTATTCCTTAAATAAGTCATGACGGAAATTTTTACCTTTACTATCTAAAACTACTACAGCGTGTTCTGGTCTGAAATCATTAATGATTTTTAACAGCATTGAAGTGAAACCATAAATAGCCCCTACCGGTTCTCCATCCGGTGATATAAGAGGAGGCTGTACATGATAGGCTCTAAAAACGAAGCCATATCCGTCAATTATTAGTAATTGTTTATTTTGAGATGTACCATTCATAATATTTTAATTTGTTAGACCATAATCTTATTAGAGAACGCTAAAGCATAAGACCTGCTTAGTATAGTCAAGTGCATAAATAGAATTCAAGCTAAATATAGTAAGCAAATAAATATTGTATTGTTATGATTTGGCTGCAAGATAAGTTTGGTATATCAAGAAACTTACTAGTATAACCGGTATAGTTTGCTTGACAAATAGTTTAGATTCGTTATCATAACATATGAGTTTAAGTTTAGATGCATGATTTTCATCTTTCTTAAGAGTAATCTCCTAGCTTTTTAAAGTGTCTTATTATTAAATTTGTAGCCACTTATTGAGTTAGTCTGCTAGCGATCTATTAGAACCTCCAAATAACACTTACTTTTAAGCTATATAAATGACTTATTTGTTAATCTAATCAATTTCCAAAATTAATTATTAATTCAATCCAATGACAATAGAAGAAAACGAACATCCAAAAACTGCCGATAATAATTCTTTTCGTAGAACTTTAAAAATAAAAAAAACTGTTAAATCACCTCTGAATTCTTCAGAAGAGCCTTTAGATATATACTATCCAAATACCACTAATGTAGCAGCTGAATCCTTAGGGGGTAATCCAGTAGTAGAAAATGATCTTGAAAGTACGAACGACCCTTCAAAATTTGAAATTGCAACAGGACTCAAAGAAAGAAAGGTGCGCAGAATTAATGAATCCTCTTCTTCTAGAAAATCTCAGGATACGGAGCAGGTCAAACAACAGAATGTTGAAGACTCAAAACAAAGTAATGGTATTAAAGTAACTTTAAGGCAATTAAAACAAAAGTCACCAGAAGAGCTTCAATCCCAAGCTGAGGCGTTAGGGATAGAAAATGCTAGTTCTTTATTAAAGCAAGAACTGGTTTTTGCAATTCTAAAAAAAATTGTTGATCAAGGTGGGCATATTTCAGGTGAAGGAGTTCTCGAAGTTTTGCCTGATGGTTTCGGGTTTTTAAGGTCACCTGACGCTAATTACTTAGCCGGCCCTGACGATATTTATGTTTCGCCTAATCAAATAAGGCGTTTTGGCCTAAAAAAGGGGGATACTGTAGAAGGGCAGATTAGGGCTCCTAAAGCCGGGGAGAGATATTTTGCTTTACTTAAGCTAAATAAAGTCAATTTTGAAGATAATGAAAATGCTTATCATAGAGTTCACTTTGATAATTTAACTCCTTTATATCCTGATCAGAAATTGTCTCTTGAAATGGATAACGAAAATAAGGATTTCAGTACAAGAACAATAGAACTTGTTGCACCTATGGGTAAAGGGCAAAGAGCCTTAATAGTCGCGCCGCCGAGAACCGGAAAAACGGTACTGCTGCAAAATATTGCTCATGCAATTACTACTAATCACCCAGAAGTATATTTGATGGTTCTGCTTATAGATGAGCGCCCAGAGGAAGTGACGGATATGCAACGCTCTGTTAAAGGTGAGGTAGTCAGCTCTACCTTCGACGAACCGGCAGCAAGGCACGTACAATTGGCAGAAATGGTAATTGAGAAAGCAAAACGATTAGTTGAACATAAGAAAGATGTTGTGATACTATTAGATTCAATAACCAGGTTAGCAAGAGCTTATAATACTGTGGTACCATCGTCAGGAAAGGTTTTAACGGGAGGGGTTGATGCAAATGCTTTGCAGAGACCTAAAAGATTTTTTGGTGCCGCGCGTAATATAGAAAATGGTGGTTCGTTAACTATTATTGCTACCGCATTAATTGAAACTGGTTCGAGAATGGATGAAGTAATATTTGAAGAATTTAAAGGTACTGGTAATTCTGAAATTGTTCTTGACCGCAAAGTTGCAGATAAAAGGATCTATCCGGCGATTGATATCACTAAATCTGGTACTAGAAAGGAAGAATTACTTGTTGATAGAGCAATACTTTCTAAAATGTGGGTTTTACGCCGTATTATTAACCCAATGGGTACCGTTGACGCGATGGAATTTTTGCTTAGTAAGTTTAAAGAAACGAAAACTAATAATGAGTTCTTTAATTCGATGAACTCTTAAAAAATTACTCAATATAGGGGGGCTTTATGCATAAACGACCAAAAATATCTTTAATAGGGGGCGGTAATATCGGTGGTACTTTAGCCCATATTTCTGCTTATAAAGCATTAGGGGATGTAGTTCTATTTGACGTGGCAGACGGTAGAGCAAAAGGTAAAGCTCTTGATATTGCGCAAAGTAAGACTTTAGACGGTTCCGATATCAGTTTAAAAGGAACCGGGAGTTATGAGGATATAAAAGGGTCAGACGTGGTAATTATTACAGCTGGTATTCCTAGAAAGCCGGGAATGAGCCGCGATGATTTAGTCTCTACTAATGCAAAAGTTATGAAAGAAGTAGCACACGGCATAAAACAATACGCTAGCGATGCATTTGTAATTGTTATTACTAACCCGCTTGATGCTATGGTATATGTTTTGCAGAAAGAAAGTGGATTACCTACAAATAAAGTTGTAGGGATGGCAGGTGTTCTTGATTCAGCTAGGTTTAATTATTTCCTAGCAGAAGAATTCAAAGTATCTGTTGAAAACGTAACCAGTTTTGTGCTGGGCGGCCACGGAGATTCTATGGTTCCCCTAGTTAGGTATTCAACCGTAGCTGGTATTCCAGTACCTGACCTAATCAAAATGGGTTGGAGTACAAAGGAAAAAATTGATGCAATAGTAGAGCGTACTAAAAATGGTGGCGGTGAAATAGTAGCGTTACTTGAAACTGGTTCTGCTTATTATGCCCCTGCGGTATCTGCTATTGAAATGGCCGAAAGTTATTTGCATGACAAACGTAAAATCATGCCATGTGCGGCCTATCTAAACGGCGAATATGGGGAAAAAGGAATTTATGTAGGAGTACCGGTAGTTATTGGCAAAAACGGTGTAGAGAAAGTGGTTGAAATTGAGTTAACCAAAGAGGAGAAAACAAGTTTTACATCTTCAGTTAATGCCGTTAAAGATCTGATAAAAACTATTAAGTAGTCAGGTATTTTAATTATTGGATTTAATATATTTATAAAAAAGCTTTATTAAATCCAATTTCTATGTTTACTATTTATTATGCAACCGCCTGGTTTGCTTTTGGAAAGGGTATGTAGTCCGCGGGTTATTGTTTTCTATAAGTGTTGCAGTTAAGCTTACTATTTAAAGAAATTCCTTACTCGGAAGTGAAACCCCACAGCGCCAATGGCACTTTGCTTTAAAGCACGTGAGAGTAGGTGCTACCAGGCTTGCAATACAAATTTTTTATGATTTAAATTTCAACTAATAATTAATTTTCTTTCTACTAGGTAAAAATAGCTAACTTAAGAAAACTTTTTCTCTTTTTCATAAAAGGAAATGGTTTTAACCTACTTATTCTGCCAGGAATTTCTGGGCTAGAATAAAATAAAATGGTATTCCTAAAGTAATATTAAATGGAAAGGTAACAGCTAACGTCATTGGAATATAAATAGTGGCTCTAGCTTCGGGTAAAGAGGTACGCATTGCAGCAGTTACTACAATATAAGAAGCACTGGAAATTAATACTGTAAATAAGAACCCAGTTCCTAAATCTAATCCTATGAGCATACTTAGGGATATTCCTATTACTGAACCTATTAAGGGCATATATATGCCAAAAAGAGCTAGTTTTAGGGTAAACTCCTTAAGCTCGGCTAAGTGCTTGGTAATTAATAATCCCATATCTAATAAGAAAAGCGACAAGATACCTTGAAAAGGGCTAATGACAAAGCCATCCATCTTCTGCATACCTTGAGTTCCTGATACCCATCCTATAAAAAATGAACCTAACAGCAATAATATTGATCCATTGGTAAATACTTCCTTTAGAAGGAAAGGCTTTAATTGATGCTTTTTACTTGCATTTTTCTGTTTGCATGTATGAGCTATTAGTATACCACTTAAAATTGCGGGAGCTTCCATTAAGGACAGGACGGAAATGATATATCCGGAATAAATTGTAGAATTTAATTCTAAAAAATTAATTGCTGTTACGAATGTTACTAAACTGACAGAGCCATAATGGGCAGCAAGTGCTGCTGCAGTTAATTTATCTATTCTAGTGGTATGTTTCAAGAAAAAATAACCAATAAAGGGCTGTATAAAACCTGCTATTATTCCTGCAAAAATAGTTAAAATAGCCTTATTATCAACATTAGTGGTTTCAGAAATAACGACCCCGCCTTTAAAACCTATTGCAATTATTAGGTATATAGCTAGATATTTGCTAATTTGTTCCGGAATTTCCAGATTTGATTTTAAACAACCAGAGATAATGCCTAATAAAAAGAACAGTATAGGGGGGGATAATAGGTTTTCTACGAAAAAAGACAACAATTCTATCATGTGAGATATTTTTTATCTTATTAGTTTATTCGCTTTTAAATAGTATCAAAATATCTTTAGCATTTTATAAGTAAACCTTGTTATATACTAAAAAAATCAATTATCCAGCATAAATTTATAAAAGTAGCTTTAACTTCGGGAAAATTTGGGTTGTGCCTTAACGAATACTAAATACAAATTTTGTATCTTCAGTATTATTTGACACCGCTAAATTATTAGTTTACTTTACAAAAAATTTAATAGAGTGACCAATATTAATAACCTTATAAGTTATTCCCATTCAAAGGTTTTACTAAACAACTAGAGAATTTTTATTTAAAATTGATAAATGAAGCTTTCTGATTTTGATTTTGATCTTCCTTCTGAATTAATAGCTTATGAACCGGTAGCACAGCGTGACCAATCAAATTTAATTTTACCCTTTGATAATAACAAATTAGTAAAGTTTGTTAATATAATTGATTATTTAAATCCGGGTGATGTTATGATTTTTAACGATAGTAGAGTAATTAACTCTAAGCTAACTTTAGAAAAATCCGGTACAAAAATTAATGTTAATTTAAATAAACCCTCATTAACCAACAATTCTTGGCGTGCTTTTGCTAAGCCTGCTCGGAAACTTGTTATAGGTGATGAATTCTTTTTTGGTAATCATAAATTAATTGTTACTGATAAGTTCGAATTTGGTGAGGTAGAAATAAATTTTGTGTTAGATGGTATTGAGGTTTTTACTTTTTTAGATCAATATGGCCAGGTACCTCTTCCATTATATATAAAAAGGCCTATAAAAAATGAACTAGATCTGGATAGATATCAAACTGTTTATAGCCGTGAAAAAGGCTCTGTAGCAGCTCCTACCGCCGGTTTGCATTTTACGTTTGAGTTACTTGAGAAGATTAAAGCAAAAAATATCACGATTCAATTTATAACTTTACATGTCGGAGCAGGCACATTTTTACCGGTAAAAACCGAAAATATTCAAAATCATAAAATGCATTCTGAATATTCGTATATTAGCCCGTTAGTAGCAGAAATTATCAATAAAGCTAAATCTGAAGGTAGGAGAATTATATCAGTTGGCACAACTGCTCTTAGAAGTCTTGAATCTTTTAGCCGTAATGGAAAATTATATCACGGAGTTAAAGAAACTGATATATTTATAACCCCAGGCTACGAATTTCAGATTGTAGACAGCTTAATTACTAACTTTCATCTACCAAAATCAACTTTATTTATGTTAGTTTGTGCTTTTTCGGGGATGGAGGAGATGAAAAATCTTTATAAATATGCCATAGATAATAAAATGCGTTTTTTCAGTTATGGTGACGCGATGATGCTACATAGAAAGCTTTACTAGTAAAGCTTTCTATGTGCTATTATCACATAATAAAACAATATTTATAAATTGCTACTTGCCTCTTGCTCGGAAATAATGTATCATTCGCAAGTACTCAGGTTTATCTAACTGAAATATCGACAATTATAATTCTGCTTAAACCTGAATTGTTCTGGTATAGTGTATAAAAAATTTAAATTTTTTAGTCAGAATTAAGTTTTTCAAAATAATTGCCGCGGGGTGGAGCAGTCTGGTAGCTCGTCAGGCTCATAACCTGAAGGTCGTTGGTTCAAATCCAGCCCCCGCAACCAATTCTTCTAGAATCATTTATTAGTTAGCGTTCTTAATTATAGTAATAACACTAAGATGAAAATAATTTCTGGAAAACACAAAAACAGAATAATTCCCACGTCTAAGGACGCACAATATAGACCTACTACTGCTAAATTTCGAGAAGCATTATTTAGCATAATAACCTCTGGTGAATTTTTTAATTCTAAGTCTATAGCTGATGCTCAAGTATTGGATTTATTTGCGGGCACAGGAATACTATCCTTTGAAGCTTTATCTCGAGGGGCTAAAAATGCGACCTTAATTGATAATAACCCTGAACATCTTAGATTGATTGAGAAATTTGCTGATAAAATAGGAGAGAAAAATAGTATCTATTGTCAATTAGAGGATGCTTCTTCTCTACCAAAATCTAATAGGCAATATAATATTGTTTTCATGGACCCCCCTTACTATAATAACTTATGCGCAAAAGCTTTAACTTGCCTAATTAAAAATAACTGGTTAGAGAATAATGCGATTATTGCCATGGAAATGGAAAAAACTGCTAAACTGATTTTAGAAGATTTTCCAAATTTACATCTTCTCAAGGAAAAAGTTTACGGTAATAGTAAGTTGGTAATAGCAAGATATGAGCAAAATTAAAAAGGTTTTTTCCTGTAATAATTGCGGGAGTGTTTCTAATAAATGGCTCGGTCAATGTCCGGATTGTGGTCAGTGGGGATCAATTACCGAGGAGCTTGCTTCTAGTAGTAAAATTATTATTCCAAAAAGCGGAACAGTCCAGGAATTAGATTTTCTAAGTGATGCAGTAGTTGAAACCATGAGGGTTAAAACCCCTATCGAAGAATTAAATAGGGTTCTAGGTGGTGGTTTAGTTAGCGGATCTGCAATTCTGATTGGTGGTGATCCGGGTATCGGTAAATCAACCCTTTTATTGCAACTCTGTTCAAAGCTCGCTCAAAATGATATTGGCTGTCTTTATATAACAGGTGAGGAATCAACTAATCAGATCAAACTAAGAGCTGCAAGGGTCGGTATTACTAACAATAAAACCGGGTTACTTGCTGCAACTAATGTAGAAGACATAATTTCCACTATCGATAAACACAAAAATAAATTAGATTTAGTAGTTATTGATTCTATCCAAACTGTAGTTACTGCTGAATTATCGTCAGCCCCCGGAACAGTCTCTCAGATAAGAGCTTCAGCGCATCTGCTCATTAATTACGCTAAGCAAAATAATATTACGCTGCTTCTTGCCTGTCATGTAAACAAAGATGGCCAACTTGCCGGGCCGAAAGTCCTTGAACATATGGTTGATACTGTCCTGTATTTTGAAGGTGACCATAACAATCATTTTAGAATTCTACGTTCAATAAAGAATCGGTTTGGGGGTGTTAATGAAATAGGGGTTTTTGAAATGACCTCAGCTGGATTGCTTGAAATTACTAATCCTTCTGAATTATTTTTAATGGAGCGAGAAAATAATGTTAGTGGTACTGCCGTATTTGCTGGCACCCAAGGCTCAAGGCCGCTACTTATTGAAATTCAAGCACTAACTTGTCCTACTACTATGCCAACACCCAGAAGATCGGTAGTAGGCTGGGATGTAAATAGATTATCTATGATAATAGCAGTACTGGGGGTAAGATTCGGTCTGAATTTATCTTCTCACGAAGTGTATTTAAGTGTTGCTGGGGGCTTAAAGATAACTGATCCGGCAGCGGATCTCGCAGTAGTTGCTGCCCTTATTTCTGCGGCTTCTAATAAATCCTTACCAGCAAAAAGCATCTTTTTCGGAGAAGTAGGACTTTCCGGTGAGGTCAGGAAAGTTGCCCAAACTGAGGCTCGAATTAAGGAAGCCTCAAAGCTTGGTTTTAAAAGAGTTTTTTGTGCAGCTAGCCAGGACTTGCAAGGTTCTATTGAGCCTATAATTCACCTAAAACAACTCAAAGATTTAATTCTATAGTTTTGTTTTTTTAATTTCTCTATAAAATTTTCTGCGGGTTACTGAGAGACGCTTTGCAGTAATTATAGATAATAAGATTTTACATCTATAACATTATATAGCCCATGTCAACTTAGTAAGTTGGCGGGCTATATTAGAGATATGTTATAAAGTTTTTTTCTTAGATAGAGAATATATTTTTTGGTACTTCTTTATTTAACGTAAGACGGAGTCGTTAAAGTTTTGTCTTCTATACCAAAATGCTACAGCAACCACATGCTAAATATTAAACTTAATGTCACATACTGTAGAAATAATCAATGCTGCAACAGTACATGGATCAGCATTTGCTCCAGGCCTTCTATCCTCAATATACCCATACCCCTTAATTACAACAGGGCGTGGTATTCTGATAGAACTTCCTCTATTAGCTTCGCCCACCGAAAATTCATGTATAGCAGATGTTTCATGAGTACCTGTTAAGCGTTCCTCAAGCCTATCTCCATAGTGCGCAATATGTTTAGCATGATTAATTTTTAACCTTTCTATATAACCTTGTATTGTTTTAAGACCTTTTCTGGGATCCCTTAAATCTTTAGTTGAGAAATTAGTATGCATACCAGCTCTATTCCAATCCCCCTTAACTGGCTTATTGTCATGAGAAATATGAATGTTATACTCCTCACTCAAACGATGTATTAGCCAACGGGCAAGCCAAGTGTGGTCCGCAGCATTTAATGCACTAGCATCTTCGCCCTCAATTCCACGATAACCTATTTGGTATTCCCACTGACCCGGCATAACTTCTGCATTCATGCCATAATATAAAATACCAGCCTTTGCGCAGGCTATTCGATGTTGATTCGCTAGATCTCTACCAAATATTTGCTCAGTACCAACCCCACAATAATAAGGTCCTTGCTTTCCAGGAAAACCATGTTCTGGCCACCCCAGTGGTATATTACGTCTAAACATAGTATATTCCTGTTCAAAACCAATCCATGGGTCTGCTTTGTTGCCACCATTATCAGAACAGCCCTGAGCTTAGCTCTAGTATTTGATTCATGAAGAGAACCATCTGGATTTAGAACCTCGCAAAGTACCAAGTAGTCACTACCGTTTTCTAGAGGATACAACACAAAATTTACCGGTTTTAGCAAACAATCTGAATCCCCACCATAAGCTTGTTCTGTAGAAGACCCATCGAAGCTCCATTCAGGAAAATCACCAATTTTAGGAACCTGTGGAATACTCACCAACCTAGTCTTAGATCTAATTTTGCCTGTTGGTTTCGCTCCATCTAACCATATATATTCTACAGTTTTTTTTAATATACCTCTAGTAATAGTTCCTTAGTAATTGTCATTTAGCCGGTAGGATGCTATCAAATTTCTATTTAAACTTCAACTATTCATCATATTAATGAAAAAATACTGGTTCTGTAGGAAATAGTTAGTGTATTGGGTAGGGTATTTAGAAAATGTAAATGGAGGTAGAGTAGAATTGGGAAAAGTGGAATTTTAGGCAGTACGAGGCAAGCACCACCAATGCATTCGCTTCTATGCTTTGTAGATTCATGCGCATCGATGAGCAGAACCTCATCTTTATCCAATCGTTTTTCCCATTCTGCCGCTGTAATTATTTTCATAAGTGCCTTAAAATTAAATTATTTCCTATCATGAGTTATTTTCTCGATAATTAAATCTAATTTTCTATTAATCAAATCTATTTTTTCTTGATTATCCTCTGTGTCTTCCGTGTGGTTTCTTTGCATGGCGTCCACTACCACTGCAATAAAAAGGTTGAGAACGCTAAAAGTCGCAATTAGAATGTAAGTAACAAAAAATATCCATGCGAATGGTTTTGCTTGCATAACGGTTCTGACAATATCCGGCCACCCTTCAAGGGTCATAATTTGGAATAGGCTAAAAACTGATAGGTGCAGATTACCAAACCATTCTGGATAAGAAGAGCCATATAATAGTTTGCTTGCGATTAAGCTAAAAACACAGATGATAATGGCCATAACACCTGCTATAGCACATATTCCTGGAATCGCCATAACCAACCCTTCAATTACTTTTCTAAGCTTAGGGAATGCTGAAATTAAACGAAGAGTACGCAAGGCTCGTGCAGCCCTCAAAGCACTAAATGCATCTTGGGAGGGAACAAGAGCGATTCCAATGACGCAAAGGTCGAAAATAGACCAAGGGTTTCTAAAAAAATCTAGACGGTATGCAAAAAAACGTAAAATAAGCTCTATAATAAACACATACAATATTGTTTGGTCAATAGATGCTAAAAAAGCTCATCGTAGACATTTATAACACTCGGATATGTCTCCATGCCAAGAACGATTGTATTGATAATAATCAGTGCCGTAATACTATAATGTCATGGTGTTCCTGATATTATGTGTTTAAGCTGTGCAGATAATTTATCCATTAACGTTACCATTATCTCTTTTCTCATTTGTTTTTTCTCTGATAAATGAACAAAGAATTCCAAAGGCTAAAATCGTGAATGTGATTGTTAATGATAACATGGGAGGAATTTTTGCAAGATTGAGCGCGTCTGCTATAAAAATTTTTGAACCTATAAAGATGAGGACAGCAGCTAATGCATGTTTTAAGTAATAGAATCGATCAATAATCGAGGCTAGAGCAAAATATAGGGCGCGCAATCCCAATATGGCAAATATATTGCTTGTGTAGACTACATAAGGATCCTGAGTAATTGCAAAAATTGCGGGAATACTATCCACTGCAAACACTAAATCAATAAATTCAACCATGAGTTAAAGATATAAAAAGAGGCGTTACAAAGAGCTTTCTTGTTTTAGAGAGAGGTTCAATTTCATAAACCCAAAATTTTTCATCATGTAATTTGTCTGTAATATTTAAATGCTTTTTCATCCAAATCAATAAGAGGTTTTCGGATATTTCTACTGGTTTGTGGGAAATAAAAAACATCTTGATTCCCGTAAAAATCATCAAGGCTGCAAAAATATACAAAATCCACTCAAATCGAGTGATGATTTGCGCGCCCACCCCAATCATGACTGCTCTCATAACAATAACACCCAAAATGCCCCAAAAGAGTACACGATGCTGGTATTTTAGAGGTATTGAGAGCGAAGAAAATATAAGTGAAATAAGAAAAATATTATCAAGAGCAAGTGATTTTTCAACGAGAAAGCCAGTAATGTATTCTGCAAAACCATCTAAGCCCTTTATATACCATACCCATAACCCAAAAATGACTGCTATAAGTATGTAGAAAGAACTCATCCATAAGCTCTCTTTAAAATCTATTTCACGGTCTTTTTTATGGAAAACGCCAAGATCAAGAGCTAACAAAATCAGCACAACGGATATAAAAAATCCCCACATAAATATAGATTTCTCCATAACATCGTCCATACAATATAGATTACTTATATGCTATGATTCCAGTTCAGTTAAGGCAACAACTAATATGTGCAGTAGCATGTTGTTTATAAATTATGGTAGTTAGTTGCATTATTATTGCAATTTTTTGAGTATCATTTGTTATTCTGATTTCCGTTCTCTAAAAAATGCAGGTTCAAAAACAGTCACTCTCTAAAACCGAGGTAAATCAAAACTTTGAGGACATGCGTACCTTCTGCCGAAGTGTTTGTATGTATCCAGGAACAAGAGGGTAGAACAGAGGTTTTAGGAGTAAAATAACGAAATTGGTAAGAGGAAGATACATATCTAACGCTATGCGAAAAAACTATAAAATTTCTAAATCCTGATTTTAAGAGATGCTGCTGCCAGCACAAAAAGGTTAGAGAAAAATTCTCTTGAAAAAAATCTGGCGGAGTACATGGATTGTGTTGCGAACCTTTAATGAATTTAGATTGGGAATTTTACAAATTACGTTTAAATGTAACCAAAGCTTCGAAAATCTTTAATAATCATACTGTTAGGCATAGTTACATAGATAAAGCAATGAATATATATAGAGTTATTGCTATATAGATTTTTTGGAAGTTTAGGGTAAAATTAGGTTATCTTTAAAAAACGCGCAAAAAAACCGTATTTAGTTGAGGAATTAAGCATATACGATGCCTAATTATTTACCTATAGGATTACTTTTTAATATCTGGGAATCTTTAAATAAGTTTGCTAAATATTTGTTCAAGAAGACATATATGGTCTCAAACCAGTATTATTTGAATAATCAATACTTATGTTGGAAAACTTTCGCAAGCTATTTTCAATATCAGATTTTTTTTCCATATAACTTTGAGATTGATAAAAATAACTTCTGTTATTTTAGGATTAAGTCTCTTGATTCCAAAAAATTTTCTCTAACCGCCTTTTCTTCATATGGAGGAAGTAAATTTCAGGAAGTTATAGAACTTTATGATCTTGAATCACGTTTTTAAAGTTTCGCTGCCTAATATCTCACTAAGGGGGTTTATATTAGACTTATTACCCTTATATGATACCTTAATAATAGAAATTCATGAGTTATACGATTATAATAACCTAAACCTAAATCAGGTAACTTACAAACTTAAAGAGAGATACAATATTTTCCACAGTGAGATATTTAATGATGAGTTTAAAATGCATTGGGGAAAAGTATGGCATGTGGGACTTATTAAACAAGTTAAAGCCAATCTTATCAGAAAATATGCTTGGTATTTATCCTACAATCGTCTTTTTTATTTTAACCAATCCTTCCTAGCTAAGATTAGAAGATTTCTTACTCATCCTGTTTACTTATTTTTAACTACTGAAATAATATTATCAATTATATTCTGGTCTAAAAATTTAATTAATGCTAAAGAGCTGCGTGCTATAGCTGATGTAAAGCTTAAAGAATATAATTAATTAAAACATATTTAATATTTACAAAAATATATGGTAACAGATTTATCAATGTGTTTATTATTATCATTTTGGCGGACAGGGTGAGATTCGAACTCACGGTACGGAGAACCGCACGCCGGTTTTCAAGACCGGATCCTTAAACCACTCGGACACCTGTCCTTATACTTGAAAAGTAGTTAAAGTTGATAACAGAAAATTCCTACTATTTCAAGATAAAAATTATTAATACCCTTCAATAAAAATATTATGATTGAAATATATATCTGCTATATTGTGATTTCCAACAAATTTTGTAATTGGATTATTTAATATAAATTTGTACCAATTAGAGGGATATCAAGTAGGACAATGGGTAAAACTGGTCAAAAATAATCATGAAAGGTAAATCAGCAAATTATATCGTTTTTGATATAGGTAGCAATAAGGTTGCGGCTATCGCTGCAAACATAAATAAAACAGGGGAAAGTGCCATAATAGCGCAAGTATTGCAATATTCTGGCGGTTTCAAAGCAAGTACGGTCGTAAATCTGGAAGCTGCAGAAAATAGTATTATTGCTGCTATTTATTCTCTTGAAAAAGAATGTAACAAAAGTATAAATGAAGTTACTATTTCATTGTCTAGTGGTTTTAAGTCTTATTATATTAGCCATACCATTAAACTTGGAAATCAACCAATTAATAAGCAGGACATAAAAAAATTAATTCAGAAAGCCTTAGCGGATTTTTCTCTAAAAGATCAAGAAGTAATTCATTATTTCCCAATAGAATTTACCTTAGATAAAGATAAGGTTGTAGATAATCCAAACGGCATGTATGCAAGGGAACTAAGTTGCCAGATACATGTGATTGCGGCAAATTCTTTAATGCTTAAGAATTTAACCAATTGTTTTGCTAGATGTCATATAGAAGTTGGCGATATAGTACTTTCGATTTATGCCGATGGGCTTGCCTGTCTTTCTGAGGAAGAAAAAGAAACGGGAGTCATTATAATTAACATGGGAAGTCACATTACTAGTTTTGGAGTATTTTTTGAAGGAAAAATATTATATGTAGGGAGTGTACCAATTGGTAGCTATCATATAACTTCTGATATAGCTAAATGTTTATCTATAACTATGAATACTGCAGAAAAACTAAAAATTTTGTATGGAGATGTAAGGCCAGAACTTTTTAATAAAAATGAAACTATTAGAATAGGCGATTTCGAACCAGACAATAACTACAACGCCAATTTAACGGTTCCGATATCCAAATTGGCTGAAATTATTAAACCGAGAGTAGAAGAAATCCTAGTTCTTTTGAAAAAAGAATACGATACGGTAGGAATGGACCATTTAATTGCAAATCGTGTTGTCCTTAGCGGTGGTGGTTCTGGGTTGCAAGGAATAAAGAATTTAGTAACTGAAATATTTCATAAGCAGGTAAGGATAGTTAAGCTAGAGAACGTACCTACTTTTGCTGAAAATGTTAATAATGTCGCAGTATATTCAACTGCAATAGGCATGATTAAATCAAAAGCCTTGAAATATAAAAAAAACTCCTTTAAATCTGACGAGCAAGAAGATCTAGGGTGGGCTAAAAAAATGTTTTTATGGTTCAAGGAAAATATATAGGGCTACATCCGTTAAAAATACTAAATCTTTTTGCGATTATTTCTTTTTCTAGTATATCTCAAGCAATATCTTGGCTTCCGAATGAAGGAGAATACAAATTCACTTCTAATTTTTTATTTATTGATGAAAAAACCGAAGACGCCCAAGATGAAAGAAATGAAGATCTTATGGATATTGTGGATGAAATTAATTATTTATTAGAACAGGATAACCTGACAAACTTTGAGAAGAACCGGCTAGAGGTACTCGAGAATTTTTATAATAATTACGATATATTTAATGATGATTCTTTTTTAAGTAATGAAATTGAATACGGTTTTAACTCCACTCAAGGTATTGGTTAAAAGCAAAATTTCACTCGGAATACAATAAGCTTTATAAGTATGGAGCAAAAGGAGTAAGGCAAGAATATTCTTTGCAAAGAAATATCACTAGGGAGGTAGGTTTTTATTATAAATATTTATTATATAAAAACGAGAACTGGCGAATTTTAGTAATTCCTGAATGCCTTTATAGCAGGAATAAAATATATGGAAAAAAATTACATTCTAGCCTTGGCTCTTACGTAGGTTATTCTACCACCTCGAAAACCGGTAAAAGACATTTTTCTGAGATAGGGTTTGTTATTGGAAAAACATTTAATTGCGGTTATAAAGATATGATAGTAAAGAAAATCAGTTGCCTCCAAGGAGGAGAGTTAATTAGAAATCTAATTTTGAGTAATTATGTTGAATACAGTTTTTCTACTAACGGCCGTAGAGGATATAGGAACTTAATATACGAGCAAATATCTCTAGCAAAGGAATTTATAAGCAAATCTGGTCGCCATCTGTTTACTACCCAAATAGGGTATTACTGCAAACAAAACCTTCATAATAAGACATTTCAAGTATCTGGGCCGTTGATTTCTCTATGTATAACACTTTAGATTATAATAATCAAAATATAGCGGTATTATCCCAATCAGTAGCTAAAATTACTGCAATAAATTTTAATAATATAAACGATTACTATCGCAAGGGATATTGTATTTTTTATAATGATAGTAATGAATTAAGTTGTGCCATTGTTAAGTCCTCAAGTATTTCATATATCAAAAGAAAATATAGTAATATAATAAAATTTTATTCTGTTACAGAAAAAGGTTTATTCTCAATCTTAGAACAAAGTTTTAGTCAATTAATTACACAAAAATCCCAGCATTATTTATCGCAGGTTTCTAGAGAAGTTAGTGCGAAAACTGTTGATTACAAAAAGATGATAACTGGATTTTTATTGTTATTTACAATAAGTTTAATGTTTTTCTCCAATATATTCCATTTTACTAATAATGTTATTTATCTGGCGCAAAATTTTTTTACAATGCTGCTATTTAAACGTTCTATTGCAAAAAATTTAAACTCTTCAAGTTTTACTAGGAAGTATGAAGGAAAAATCCCGATTTATACTATTTTTGTCCCTTTGTACAAGGAAGTTAGGAAATTAAGGTCTATAAAAGAGCGATTGATAATTTAGATTATCCGAAATCAAAACTGGACGTAAAATTCATTATTGAAGCAGATGATAAAGAAACTATTAAAGCACTATCGATTATAGATTTACCGAAATATGTACATCTGATTAAGGTACCATTTTCTTTGCCTAGGACGAAACCCAAAGCAATGAATTACGCTACAGTTTATATTAAAGGTGAGTATCTTTGTGTCTATGATGCAGAAGATAAGCCGGACTCGGATCAGCTTTTGAAAGCTCTTCATGCTTTCAAAAAATTACCTGAAGAATATGCTTGCGTACAAGCTAGGTTAAATTTTTATAATTCAGAAGAGAATCTATTAACACGATTTTTTAGTATTGAATATACTGGTTTGAATATTTACTAAGAGGTCTTGATCTATACGGTTTACCAATAACCCTTGGCGGAACAAGCAATCATTTTAAAGTATCAGTTCTAAAGAAAATAGGCTATTGGGACGCTTATAACGTTACTGAAGATGCAGATTTAGGAGTTAGATTATACTCCAAAGGCTATAAAGTGCATATTATAGATTCTAAAACATTAGAAGAAGCGCCGATTAGTCTCGTTAACTGGCTTACTCAAAGGACAAGATGGATCAAAGGATTTATCTAGACTATTGACGTATTTCTTTTGTCTCCTAAAAATTATAAAGTATTAGGATTTAGAAAAGTTCTGTCAATATATGTTTTTATAGGTTTCTCTTCTTATAGCTTTTTTTGTATGTCCTGGATTATGCTAACATTCTTGTTTAGATTAGACCAATTATACTATTTATGGTTTATAAATACTGGTCTTTCTTTAGCTTTTGTTTATTTCTGTGTGTATTATATTATCCGGCAGAAAAAATTTACACCTATTGACTTTTGTATTCTTCCTTTATGGCCTTTTTACTTTGTGCTACATACTATTGCTGCATATTTATCAGTGGTAGAAATTTTTTTAATGCCTTTCAAATGGAATAAAACTACACACGGGGTTAGTGCTACTGAGCTCGATTAGGTTTTAGTTTCTAAATATTAATTTATATCTTCAATAAAAACTTTGTTTATTTTTAGTATGGAGGAGTATGCTCATAAGTGCATATTGTGGGAAAGTATTAAATAGTGTTTTTAATAGGATGTGAGTATTAAAAAATGCCAATACAGGAAGATAAAATTTTACTGTTGGAACATATACTTCATACCACTAATAATTTTGCTATTTAAGTAAGATGCTTTTAACCTGTAAAAATATATTTTTGGTTCTTAAAACCTTGCAAATTACATAATTTTCTACTAATCTCATGACCATAAAATATATAAATTTGTAGGGAAGGAATATAGTGAGTGCTTCAGAAGATCAGACGGTTATCTCAATAGGTATTGAAGACGAAATGAAACGTTCATACATGGACTATGCTATGAGCGTTATTGTAAGCCGTGCTATTCCAGACGTTAGAGATGGCCTAAAGCCGGTTCATCGCCGGATTTTATATTCAATGTACGAGTCCGGGTTTTACGCAAATAAACCTTATAAGAAGTCTGCAAGGATAGTCGGTGATGTAATTGGTAAATACCATCCTCACGGAGATACTGCCGTTTATGACTCATTAGTGCGTATGGCACAGGATTTCTCTCTGCGAGTACCATTGATTGACGGTCAGGGTAATTTTGGTTCGATGGACGGTGATTCAGCTGCTGCTATGCGATATACCGAATCTAGACTTGCTAAAATTTCTCATACATTGCTTGAAGATATTGATAAAGAAACCGTCGATTTCCAAGCTAACTACGATGGCTCGGAAAGTGAACCTAAAGTGATTCCAGCAATGTTCCCGAACCTTCTTGTGAATGGTACCGGAGGTATTGCTGTCGGTATGGCGACTAACATTCCACCACATAACCTTGGTGAAATAATTGATGCATGCGTTCTTTACATTGATAATAACAACATAGATATATCCGAGTTAATATCAGTAGTTAAAGGTCCGGATTTTCCAACAGGAGGGATTATTCTAGGATCAAATGGTATCCAATCTGCCTACTTAACCGGTCGGGGTAGTGTGGTTTTTCGCGGTAAATGCGAAATTGAAGATAATAATAACAGACAGGCTATTATTATTTCCGAAATGCCATATATGGTAAATAAAGCAAAATTGGTCGAAAAGATTGCCGAGCTTGTTCATGAAAAAAAGATTGAGGGAATCAGTGATCTAAGAGACGAATCTAATAAAGACGGGGTACGAGTAGTAATAGAAATAAAACGTGATGCAGTTGCAGAAGTAGTCTTGAATCAACTCTATTCATTTACCCAGTTACAGACCAGTTTTGGCGTAATTATGCTTGCTCTTGATGAAGGCATGCCAAAAGTTATGAACTTAAAAGAGGTAATAACCGCTTTTATCAAATTCCGTGAAGTAGTTATTACTAGGAGAACGATTTTTCTACTAAATAAAGCTAGAGATAAAGCTCATATACTACTAGGAATTAGAATTGCTGTAAGTAATATAGATGAGATAATAAGAATTATCAAAAGTGCTTCAAATCCAAATGATGCAAAAGATCAGCTTATGGAAAAATCGTGGGGCTGCTCTGATATAGTTAATTTGATTAAATTAGTAGATGATAAAGCAATTATCAGCAACGACAGTAAGATTCATCTTACAGAAGCGCAGGCTAAAGCGATTCTCGAAATGAGGTTGCAACGCTTGACTGCAATGGAGAAAGATAAATTAGAAGCGGATTTAGCAGAGCTGTTTCAGGAAATAACTGAATATATTGATATATTAAGTTCGCGGGAAAAATTATTATCAATATTAAAATCCGAGCTTTTAAAAGTTAAAGAAGATTATGCAACTCCAAGGTTAACCGAGATTATTCACAGTGATTTTGAATATGACATGGAAGACCTAATACAAAAAGAAGATATGGTAGTAACCGTAACCCTTAGCGGTTATATTAAGAGAGTTCCTCTTGCTACCTATCGTGCACAAAAGCGTGGAGGCAAAGGGAGATCTGGCCTTTCAATGCGAGACGAGGATATACTTACCCAGCTTTTTGTCGGTAATACCCATACTCCAATGTTATTTTTTTCAAATATAGGGCAAGTTTATAGTTTAAAGTTATATAAATTACCGCTTGGTAACCCGCAAAGTAAAGGACGTCCTATCGTTAATCTTCTTCCTCTAAAAGAAGGAGAAGTTATTACTAATATCATGCCGATGCCTGAAAACCAGCAAGAGTGGGATAATATGCACATTATGTTTGCAACCAGCAGAGGTAATATTAGAAGAAATGACTTGTCTGATTTTAAGAAAATCCAAGCAAATGGTAAGATTGCAATCAGGCTTGATGAAGGTGATAGCTTAGTTAATGTAATGGCATGTTCAGAAGATGACCATATATTACTTGCAAGCAGACAAGGTAAAGCTGTACGTTTTTCAGTAAATGCAGTTAGGGTATTTAGAAGTAGGACTTCTGATGGTGTTAGAGGAATGAAGTTAGCAAACGGTGATAAGGTAATCTCTATGACCATACTTCACGGAATAAAAGCCTCTATGGAAGAAAGGGAAGCTTATTTAACTATTCCTGTGGAAAAAAGGCTGGAAATAGCAAATGGTAATCAAGAATTTACGCCAGGAGAACTAGGTGTTTCGTTATCGAAGGCACAGATTATAGAGCTTGCAAAAGCGGAAGAATTTATTTTAACAATATCTGAAAATGGATTTGGTAAAAGAACTTCCGCTTATCATTACCGGATTACAAATCGCGGAGGTTCAGGAATCGTTAATATGGTTCTATCAGCAAAAACCGGAGATGTAGTAGCTTCGATGCCGGCAAATATGAACGATGAAATAATGCTTATTACTAATAATGGAAAATTAATTAGATGTAAGCTCGATTCGGTCCGTATAACAGGAAGAAGTACTTCCGGTGTTATCCTGTTTAAAACTGAAAAAGACGAAAGAGTAGTTTCCGCTTCCCTAATTGCCGAAGCTTCAGAAGAAGAGGCACAAGTTGAGGAAGATATAGAAAGTGAATCTGGTAGTGAATAATAAACGAGTGCTATAATTATTTTTTGGCAGATTATCCTACCGGAAAATAAAGTTGATTAGATTAGTTACCAATTCAATTATGAAAACCGCTCTGACCGAAAAATCGCTTAGTATAAAACCAAGGATTTATCAAAATGTCTAATAAACCTATAATATTGTGGTTCAGACAAGACCTAAGATTAAGCGATAATCCAGCGTTAGATTATGCCGCCAAAGCTTTACGTCCAATAATTCCAGTTTCCATGCAAGCAAGTGATGGTTATACCATAGCTTGTGGAACCTTAATCAGTCTTTGAATCAGAAATTAAGTTTTTTATTGGGGACCCACAGAAAATTATTGATAAATTGATAAGAGAAAACAGTGTTGCCGAAATAGTTTGGAATAGATGTTATGAACCTGCGGTAATCAACAGAGACAAAGGCATCAAAGAGTATTTTAAAAACAAAAACATTCAGGTAAAAAGTTTTAACTCTGCTTTGTTACTTGAGCCACAAGATACCCTGAAAGAAGATAAAACTAATTACAAAGTATTCACGGCATTTTATAAAAAAAACTATTTACAAGGTGATTCTAAAATACGATTACCGCTTGTTAAACCCACTAATTTAAATTTACTAAAAATAGAATCATTATCACTTACTGATTTATCTTTATTGCCTAAAATAAAATGGTATAAAAATTTTGAGAAAATATGGCAACCAGGAGAAAATGGGGCTTTTATTGCTTTTGATAAATTCCTTGCGAAAGGTTTAAAGGGCTATAAAGAGCTTCGTAATAGAGCCGATTTGGAATATACCTCAAAATTATTACCGCATTTACATTTTGAAGAAATATCTCCGAATATAATCTGGCATAATATCAGCTCATACTCCCAGAAACATGGTTACGATGTTGATGCAGAGCATTTTTTATCTGAACTGGTATGGCGGGAATTTTCTTACAACCTTCTTTATTTTTTCCTGATTTACCACAAAAAAACTTACAAAAAAAATTCGATAATTTTCCTTGGCAAGAAAATAACGATTTCTTAATAGAATGGCAAAATGGTATGACCGGTTATCCGATAGTTGATGCCGGTATGAGAGAAATTATGGCAAACTGGGTTCATTCATAACCGGGTGCGGATGATTGTAGCTTCATTTCTAATCAAGCACTTAATGATTGATTGGAGGCAAGAACTTGAATGGTTTCATGACTGCTTAGTTGATGCTGATATTGCAAACAATAGTGCTAGCTGGCAATGGGTCGCAGGTAGTGGAGCAGATACAGCACCTTATTTCCGTATTTTCAATCCTATTTTACAGGGGCAAAAATTTGATCCTGAAGGTAATTATACGAAAAAATTTGTGCCTGAATTAAAGCACTTACCTGTAAAATACTTATTTTCTCCTTGGCTTACGCCAGAACCTATCCTAACTGCGCTTAACATAAGGATAGGTATAGACTATCCAAAACCAATAATAGACCATGAAAAAGCACGGCAAAGGGCTCTTGCTGCTTATAATGCAATTAGTATATAACTTGGAACATAGGCTTTTGCTTACATAAATTAAGTTAAAATTTACAACCAGTAACATGGCTGGTATATTTAAGACACAAATCAGAGAATTTTAAAAGGATGAATGTAATTTTTATGGGTACTCCTGACTTTGCAGTACCTGCGTTAAAAGCCATATTAAAATCAAAGGTTCACAAGGTGGTAGCTGTTTTTTCTCAAAAACCTAAAGCCCAAGGTAGAGGAATGAAAATAATAGAATCTCCTGTGCATAGGCTGGCTATTGCTCATAATCTTCCAGTCTATACACCCTCAACCTTAAAAAATGAAGAGGCAGCAAATTTGATCAGATCAATTGATGCAGATGTTATAGTTGTTACTGCTTATGGTTTTATTATACCAAAAACTATTCTGGAAGCAAAGAAATATGGGTGTTTGAATATCCATCCTTCTGATTTACCTAAATATAGAGGAGCAGCTCCGCTTCAGCGTACAATAATTAACGGTGAGAATAAAACTGCTGTGTGTATTATGCAAATGGATGAAGGGCTTGATACCGGCGATATAATAATTAAAGAGGAACTTGCTATTTCCAATAAAATTACTTTTACAGAATTACATGATAAAACTTCTAAGATCGGTGCAAGGTTGCTTATCCAGGTGCTTGATAATATCGATAAAGTAACACCTTTTAAACAATCTGAAGAAGGCATATCTTATGCTCATAAACTTTCTAAAGAGGAGTCCAAAATAAATTGGTATGAACCTGCTTTTTCAATAGATTGTAAGGTCAGGGGGATGAATCCATGGCCCGGAATTTATTTTGAGTACCAAGGTAAAAAAGTTAAAATAACTGAAGCTGAACCTCTTATGGTTGAGCATAAATACGACCCTGGAACGCTGCTAAACTTTAATAATAAACTGTGCGAAATTGCTTGTGGCAGCGGTATATTAAGAATTATTAAATTACAGCCTGAAGGTAAGAAAATAATGGGTGCAAAAGATTATCTACTCGGCCTTAATAACAAAAGCAAAACTATCAAATTTGCTTAAATTTCACTACAAAAATATGAGGTTCTTCTAGCAAACCTATTTATTATTAGTTACCCTTATTTTGATGAGGTATTTTGTTATAATATAATTTAATAGGTGCGTATGAAGGATAAAGGAACCGTAAAAATTGATATATTAGAACTTGATCAATATGTTAAAGTAGCAAGTGATTCAGTTCCTAACCCCCTAACGGACTGGATGGCATTAAAATCGCAGTTACAAGTTAAGGGGTTAAAATCATTTCATCATGCATTAAGCCAAGAACCACTGCCGTCACTAGATAATATTAAAGTCGAATACTCTGCACTATTACTTAATGATTTGGAATTGGTTTCCAAAAGACGCGAGAACAATTCTGTAAGAAGGCAAATGCCTAAGTTTAAGAAGGAATTTTATGAAGAATTGAGACTTCCTTTTAATGAGAGGTCCAAAGAATATAAAGAATTTGTCACGGAATATTCCAAACTAGATGCATCAACACATGCTGTAGAAGCTATTTCAGCGAAGGCTTTATTAGATCTTGATAATCCGGAATCTTCTATTACTTCTATAAAAACAAATTTAAATGAGAATCTTGATATATACAAAAGAGAATATGGTGCGCAAACCCTTAGAGATTATAATAGAGCACTAATCGGATTTAAAGGTAGTGATGGGGTAGTGCGTAGTGTCACAATTGGAGAAATCAGAAGCTCTGCGAAGCTTGATTTAACTGGAGAACAAAGGGAATTCATTCTAACATCCTGGCAGCAGGGGTCTTTTGAAAGTGGTTGGCTTGCTGGCCTTGGTATGATGAATGGTGATGATAGCCGTACATTATCTTATGCTCATTCAGTTAATCGAACACAAATTCTTATTGATGCCTCAGAGAGCGTAGTAAAAGTACACAATCGTATAGTAGCGCAATTAGCGGATACAACGGACCAGGAAAATCCTAAAAAAGTTGATTATGTTGAAGGAGCGACGACAATCGATATAACAGCTATGAAAGCGGATAGATTTATACCAGGTTGTGCATCAGCAGAACCAAAAATCGAATTTCAATTAACCAAGGTAGCAGAGGATATTGCTTTTAATTTACCAGAAGGCTTAAAGGTAGAAGATGTTCCGGATCATTTAAGACTTACAGAAAAAGTTAAAGAGCTGGGGATTAATGCAGCTTTGTATTCTATTGTTAATAATACACCAGATGCCTCCAAAGCACAAGGCTTATTAGGAGGAGTAGTTAGCAAGGAAACAGCTGCCGAGTTAATTGCTGATGCTCGTAAAAAACACGTGGATGAAATTTTTTCTAGAATAGGAAAGATAGAAGATCCTTTTGTTAGAGCTGAAGCAATTATATTACAGCTAGAAGAAGACAAAAACTTATTAGTTGATTCACCCGATCCTAAATTTCATCAAAGGGCATTAGAACTTTACTGTAAAGCAGAAAAAGATCCGGAACTTCAAAAACAATTTGCTATGGAACATTTAGATGGTTTTTTGAAACAGCAAAAATCAACTACTTTAAATGATCAAATGGTTGGCAAGATACAGGAAGCTGTTGTCTCAATCCTTTCCCCAATTTGTAAGGATCAAAAGGAAAAATCAGCCCTAGAAAAAAATGCAGCAAAATTGGTTAGGCAATGTGCTGCAGATGTGGGTAAGGAAATGAGTTGGAGCCAAGCGTGGGAGAGGTTTAAAGACAGAGTTTCAGATATAGTAGGTAGCCTAATTCGCTCTGATAATTCAATAAAAAAAATAATTGCTGAGCATCCTAAACTTAAACAGACCCTTGAATCTAATTTAAAAAGCACTGATACTAAGTCCATACCCTCAAAGCAAAACCATCTCAAGGTATACACAGGTAAAGGCTTGTCAGTTAAGGAAGTAAAATTTAGGTTCTAGTTAAAGTGCTTTCAGTATATCTTTTTCCAACTTTGCGAGCTTGGAAATTAATAAGTCAATTTTTTGAATTACCGCTGAGCCAAATTCTAGTTGATCGCTACTGTTAGCAGAATCATCTGGTGTTGGTGAAAACAAGTTAAACTGGAATTCCCTGTCTTTATTAAATAAATGCTTAATTAATTCAATATCGGTACTTGTATAATATCTTCTTCCCCGGATTTGAATAATCTCTATATCCGGCTTGGACTTCTCCAGATATCTTAGTTTATGTAGGGGAATCCCGATAATTTGCGCTACTTCTGAAATAGAATAATACTTTTTACTACGCAAGTTCATGAGAATTTATTTTTTGTTTAAGGAAATTAGAAGGGTTAAATCTCAAGACCTTGCGCGGTTCTATTTCTAATATCTTTCTAGTTTTGAGGTTAAGACCAGGCCTTTTGCCTTTGCTGTGTACTTGAAATTTACCGAAATTTGGTAATATAAGCTTCGTGTTATTGAGCGATAAGTCAACGATTTCAGCAAAAATACTGTTCGTTATTTCTTCACATATTAAAGAAGAAAAACCTAATCTTACTTTAAGTAAATTAGCAATTTTTTCTTTGGTAATTGTTTCCATTTAAAGATTATTTATATTAGTTTACGTGTAACTAGATTAATTAATTACCAGCGGGCAATTGCTGCGCCCCAAGTTGCCCCGGCACCAAAAGCGGTAAACACTAATATATCACCAGATTTAATTTTCCCCGTCAACTCTAATTGTGCTAAAGCCAGTGGAATTGAGGCTGCAGAACAATTCGCATGTTTATCTAATGTAACGATTACTTTCTCGGGATTAATTGCGAACTGATTAATCATATTACTAATTATTCTCAGATTTGCTTGGTGGGGAATAATATAAGTAACGTCGCTCAGGGTAAGGTTATTCTTTTTTAGAATATTATAAACCGATTCGGGCATTTTTTCGACAGCCTTTTTAAATACTTCGGAACCTAGCATTTTTACTACCCCACTTTTGCCGTTACTACTAACGCCGCCGTCAGTATAAAGTATATCACCGAGTGAACCGTCCGAAAAAATATCACAATCTATTATACCAGAAGCAGATTCAGATTTTTGTAATATAACTGCCCCGGCTCCATCCCCAAATAAAACACAGGTTTTACGATCTTGCCAATCCAATATAGAAGACATTTTATCTGCACAAATTAATAATATAGTCTTATATTTACCAGACTTGATCATACTATCTGCAACCTGAAAGCCGTAAATGAATCCGGAGCAAATTGCCTGTAAATCAAACGACGGAACGTGTTTCAGTCCCAGATAGCCGTGGATTTTATTGGCAGTAGAAGGAAAACTGTTATCCGAGGTATTAGTGCAAGTAATGATTAAGTCTATCTCGTCTTTTTGTATTTGAGCCTTAGCAATTGCCTGAAGGGCGGCATTATAACCCATGTGAGAAGTGAACTCACTAGTTGCAGCTATATGCCTTTGAGTTATACCGGTCCTCGATTTTATCCATTCATCACTGGTATCAAGAGACTGTTCAAGGTCAAAATTAGTGATAATCTTTTCTGGTAGGTAGCCTCCGGTACCTATAATTTTTGAGGCCATTAAACACTACTCTGTTTCTTGAGGTTTAGCTTTTGCTATAACTATTTGACGATTTCTATATTCGCCGCTTGTTCTATCAAGATGATGAGGTAACCTATATTCACCTGTATCTTTATCAATTATCACATTAATTCTAGTCAAAGCGTCATGAGAACGTCTTTGATTACGCCTAGACTTAGAAGTTTTTTTCTTTGGAACTGCCATTACACTTACACCTAATAAAATATTTTATTTAATATAATCAAAAAAAGTATTTGTCAAAGACGTGGGCAGTATATTATATTCCATTTAAAAAATCTAGATATTTTAAAGAAAGTTTTTATGAAGCTATTTGCACTCCCTTTTAATAAGTTTTCGGTTAGGCCTTTTTTCATACTAATGCTCCTATTACTTAGCAGTTGCCAGTCGATTGATGTAAGGGGTCAGTTTGTCAGCGATAATGCTATTGAGGAAATTAACTCTAAAAAATTAACTCAGGATGAAATTATCGATTTAATCGGTACCCCAACTTATGTTCCTGAGTATACAAATAACACTTGGTACTATATTCAAAGATCATTAGCTAAGCGCGCTTGGTTTGAGCCTAAGGTAGTGGAGCAAAGAATTGTGAAAATTACTTTTAATGATAAGGGAAAAGTATCAGGTGCTTCTTTGCTACAGGACATACATAATGAGAATATTAACATAGAAAGTAAATATACTAAGGCTCAGGGTACTGAACAGGGGAATCTACAAAAGTTTGTAAAGAATATAGGTAGATTTAACAAAACTACTGACGGTAAAAAGAAGCGGCAGAAAAACAAATAAAATTATCACACCGTATTTGTTGTAAATATCTATTTCTTAAAAACAATTAGTTACCAGAGTAAGCTCAAAAAACAATATATTGATCCTCCGTGAGGAAAGTTACATTATAATTAATGCTTCTTTTTTAATAGGAATAAAGCATTATATGTATTACCTTTTTATAGACATATCTTAGCTAAGATAGAAATTAATTACGGTTAAATTTAATTTTAGGTAATTTGCATGATTACAGAAGAAGAGCTAAAAAAATTACAAAAACTAGCAAAACTATCTTTTTCTAAAGACGAACTTGATAATTTTGCTAAGAAATTAAATAGTGTTATGGCAATGATAGATTCTCTTGTAGAAGTTAATTGCGAAAATATTGAACCTTTAAGGTCTGTTTCTGATATGTATCAGCGAACTAGAGAGGATGAAGTTAACGTTGGTAATATTTCCAGCCAATTATTTGCAAATGTACCTGCAAAAAATGCTGAGTTTGCCAAAGAAGTAAAATGTTTTATAGTACCAAAAATGGTTGAATAAAAATATGTCCGGTTTAATAAAATTATCAATAGCAGAGGCGTTGAAGGCTTTAAGAAGCAAAGAGTTTACAGCTGTTGAACTTGTCAGAAGCCATATACAACAGTCAGAGAAAAACAAACATTTAAATATATATATTACAGAGACTTTTGATAAAGCATTGTCGAGGGCAAAAATTGCCGATCAAAATTATCATGAGGGAAAAGCCGGAAAACTTGAAGGGATCCCAGTAGGAGTCAAAGATTTATTTTGTACAAAGGGGGTAAAAACGACTGCCGGTTCTAGGATGCTCAGTAACTTTGTGCCTACTTATGAATCAACTGTTAGCCAGAATATTGAAAATTCCGGAACTATTATGCTCGGCAAGACAAATATGGATGAGTTTGCCATGGGTTCTTCTAATACCACTAGCTATTTTGGCAATGTTATTAACCCTTGGAAAGCAGAAGGTACTGAAGCTAATCTTGTTCCGGGTGGGTCTTCAGGAGGGTCAGCGGCAGCCGTAAGTAGTTTTTCAGTCATGGCAGCTCTTGGTAGTGATACTGGGGGTTCAATTAGACAACCGGCTGCCTTTACAGGGCTTGTGGGGGTTAAGCCTACCTATGGCAGGTGTTCAAGGTGGGGAATGGTTGCCTTTGCCAGCTCACTAGATCAAGCTGGAATTTTTACCAGAAATACTAAAGATAGTGCCTTGTTACTTGAAGCCATGATGGGTTTTGACGAGAAAGATTCTACTTCGGTCAACAGAGAAGTACCGGAACTGGTGTCAGCATGTTCGAAATCTGTAAAAAATATGAGAATTGGTGTTCCTTACGCTTTGATGAAAACTGATGGGGTAGATACTGAAATTATTAAAATGTGGGAAAAAACTATTGAAATAATGAAGGCAGAAGGAGCTGAAATTGTAGATATTAGCTTACCAAATGCAAAGCACGCCTTGGCGGTGTATTATGTGATAGCCCCGGCTGAAGCTTCTTCAAATCTAGCAAGGTATGATGGTGTTCGTTATGGACATAGAACCGATAAAGATAATTTAACTCTTGAAGAAATGTATATTCATACCCGAAGTGAAGGTTTCGGTGAGGAAGTAAAGCGAAGAATAATGATAGGAGCTTATGTCCTCTCAGCTAGCCATATGGAAGCTTATTATTTAAAGGCTCAAAAAGTGCGAAGGTTAATTGTTAATGACTTTAAAGAAGCATTTGAAAAATGCAATGTAATATTACTTCCATCGGCTCCAAGTGCTGCTTTTAAAATAGGAGAAAAGCAGGATAACCCTTTAACAATGTATTTAAACGATATTTTTACTATTCCGGCAAGCCTTGCTGGCCTCCCTTGTTCTTCTGTTCCGGCGGCGATTAGTAACAATGGTTTACCACTTGGTATGCAATTGATTACCCCAGCTTTTGATGAGTATAATTTATTACGCGCAAGCAGTGCGATAGAACGAGGGGTTGCGGATATAAATTTCGTTCCAAGAGGTTTTTAAGAATGGCTTATATAATAGGAAATACAGGAAAATGGGAGTATGTAATCGGGCTTGAGGTTCATGCGCAAGTGATTTCTAAAGCAAAATTGTTTTCAGGAGCAGCTACCGAATTTGGTAGTGAACCGAATTCTCAAGTTTCTTTAATCGATGCTGCAATGCCAGGAATGTTACCGGTATTAAATAAATACTGTGTTGAACAAGCAATCAAAACAGGGCTTGCTATTAATGCTAAAATAAATAAGATTTCAATTTTCGATCGGAAAAACTATTTTTACGCCGATTTACCACAAGGTTATCAAATCTCCCAATTTTATTTGCCGATTGTACAGGATGGTTACCTTTCGATTAAAACCGAAGATGGAACGGAGAAAAAGGTTAGAATTAATAGAATTCATCTGGAACAGGACGCAGGGAAAAGTATGCACGATCAATCTCCTGATTGTAGCCTGATTGATTTAAATAGATCAGGAATCGCTTTGATGGAAATCGTAACTGAACCTGATCTTAGTTCTCCTTATGAAGCTGCAGAATATGTAAAAAAACTACGCAGCCTTTTAAGATGTATTGGTTCATGTGACGGCAACATGGAGCAAGGTTCTCTTCGCTGCGATGCTAATATCTCGGTTAGAAAAGCAGGTGGCAAGCTTGGCACCAGGTGTGAAATTAAAAACGTTAACTCTGTTAAAAATATTATCAGAGCAATTGAGTATGAAGCAGCAAGGCAAGTAGAGTTACTTGAAAACGTAGGAGTAATAGATCAGGAAACAAGGTTATTTGATGCAAATACCGGCGAAACAAGAACGATGAGGTTAAAAGAAAATTCTAATGATTATCGTTATTTTCCTGATCCAGATTTGCTACCTGTCTATGTCGAAGATGTCTTGATTGAAAAATTGCGTAGCGAGTTACCAGAATTACCGGATGCTAAAATTGAAAGATATGTAAAGGAATTCGGTTTAAGTCAGTATGATGCAGAAGTAATAGTTGCTGATGAAGTAACGGCTAAATATTTTGAAGAAGCAAGTCTTGGAGTTAATCCTAAGATAGTTGCTAATTGGATATGTAGTGAGCTATTTGGTAAGCTTAATAAAAATAATATCGAGCTAGCCGAATGTAAAATAACTCCGATCATGATTAGGGAATTAGTGACCCTTATTGAAAATGGTACTATTTCCGGTAAGATAGCTAAATCCATTTTTGAAGAAATGTTCGAATCAGGAGAAAATCCTGAAAAAATAGTCAAGGCAAAAGGGTTGGTACAGTTAGCAGATAGTAACGCCTTAGAACCGATTATCGATGAAATAATAGCAGTTCATCCCGATTCGGTAGCTGAATATAAAAATGGTAAAGAGAAGTTATTTGGGTTCTTTGTAGGCCAAGTTATGAAGAAAACTGGTGGTAAAGCCAACCCGCAAATGGTAAATGATCTACTTAAGGCAAAGCTTTCAAAATAAGGTAGAGGACTATGAAAAGGTATAATTTTAACAAACTGATTCGTAGTAATTTACCAGAGAGAATGAAAAAAGAAGGAGTATACCTTTCTGGGCGTCCTTTAACTGATGACGAATTCGCCAAAGAATTAAAAAATAAACTGGTAGAGGAAGCCGGTGAAGTGCAAGATACGCAGTCTCGAGAAGATTTGATTAAAGAGTTAGCAGATGTTATGGAAGTAATAGACACTCTAACCTCATTGCACGGCATAACAAAAGAAGAAATTGAAAAAGAACGTTTCTTAAAATGTCAAATAAACGGGCATTTCTTGGCAGCTAATTTTGTGGACTATATTGAAGTACCAATTACTAACCGTAAGGTTATAGAGTATTTGCAAAAAAGAAATCGACCTTATGAATGTAATTAATGTTTCCCTTAATTGCTTTAAATGCAACTAATATGATAATAGAAGAAGCTGATATGCGTTTTAAATAAATATATGTTTATTTTGGGAAGTAATTTTATTTACAAATATCTATTTTCCCAATCAAGATCGTGTTCTGTCTTCTACTTATGAACCCTTATATATTCAACTATTTCCTGTTCTGAGCTATTCATATAAAAATGCTTCATGTACTGACCTTGTTTGTCCATTAAGTATACAAAAGATGAGTGATCTATCATATAGTTATTAATGTTATCGGAAGTTTGAGATTTAGTATAGAATACTTTATACAGATCTGCTACATATTTCACATCTGCGGCTGAACCTGTAAGGCCTATAAATTTAGAGTGGAAATGGTTTAAATATTCTTTGAGTAACGCAGGCGTATCTCTATCAGGATCAATTGTAATAAATATTGGTAATATATCAATATTATACTTTTCTAAAGTAGTGATAACATTCGATAGTTTAGTTAATGTAGTGGGACAGATATCAGGGCAATAAGTAAAGCCAAAATAAATTAGGCTTAAATGTCCTTTTATTTGTTCGCTGCTAAATTTATTACCGTTTTGATCGGTTAGGACAAATTCTCCTCCGATCGGTACACTTTCCGATAGACTATTACCTTGCCCTGACAATGGTTTATTCGGTAATTCTACAAAGATCAAAATGTATGAGGATATAAGAGCTATAACTACGCTAAGTAAAATGATAATTTTAGTAGTTAATTTAACTTTTTTATTTTCTTCCATATAATATACACCTAATATATTTTATTTTACAGCATATCGGCTACTTCTAAAGCTGCATAAGTAAAAATACCTGCAGCACCTGCTCTCTTGAAACCTATCAATGACTCCACTATTGCTTTTTCCCACTGCAAAGCTCCTGCTTCAGAGGCAATTTTCAACATCGAATACTCACCGCTTACTTGATAGGCAAAAATATGAACATCAAACCTTTCAGAAGCTTCACGTATGACATCTAAATATGGCATTCCGGGTTTTACCATAATCATGTCTGCACCCTCTGAAATATCTTGTTCAATTTCCCGCATGGCTTCTTTGATATTCCGAATATCCATCTGATAGGTGGCCTTACTTAAGTATTCTTTCTTATTACTTCTAACTGCATGCCTAAAAGGTCCATAAAAACTCGAATTATATTTGGCTGCATAAGCGAGAATATTAACATTAGTAAAATCATTAGAGTCAAGCTCTTCTCTAATAGCCATTATTCTACCATCCATCATGTCAGAAGGAGCAATAATATCAGCCCCTGCTTTTGCTAAAACTAAAGCTTGATTAGATAAAGCTTTGATAGTTTGATCATTGTCAACATCGCCATCAATTAAAATACCGTCATGACCGTGGACGGTATAAGGGTCAAGAGCTACATCGCAGGAAATTCCTATTTCGAGACCTTTGTTTTTAAGGGTTCTAATGGTGCGGCACAATAGATTATCAAGATTATATGCTTCATCAGCATCTTCAGATTTTAACTCATCATCAACCGAAGGAAATAAAGCAATTGCTTTTATGCCTCTTTCTTGTGCTTCTTTGGCCGTAATTACGGCCTGATCTATCGATTGCCTATAGACACCGGGCATTGATTTAATCTCGTGACGTTCATTTTCTCCTTCAACCACAAAAATAGGCAGGACAAGATCTTCAGGACGAAGTGTAGACTCTGCCATAAGGTCACGCAGCCAACTAGTTCTTCTATTTCTTCTTAGTCTAACTATAGGAAACATAATGTTATAAATAATTAATTGAAAATGATAACGGCCACCACAACTTAAAAATAGTAATAAGCTTACTATATACAATCTATGAACTTGCTTCAATCAATCTTTTAAACAAGTTTTTATCTAATGGGGAATTTAAATATTCAGAGTGCCATTGAACCCCAACTAGAAACTTATAATCTCCTGACTCTACCGCTTCAATAACTCCGTCGGGTGCATAAGCAGAAGCTATTAGACCTTTTCCAAGATTTTCAATTGCCTGATGGTGAGTGGAATTTACCATAACCTCTGAACTGGGACTCAGAGATCTTAAAAGTGTTCCTTCTTCGAGAATGATAGGGTGAGTAGGAATATTTTTAGGTGGCGGTTGTTCATGATTCAACTCGCTATTTAAGTGATCAGGAATATGTTGTATCAGAGTTCCTCCAAAGAGGATGTTAATTAATTGCAAACCGTTGCAAATTCCAAATACAGGCATATTTCTGTTAAGAGCTTTTCTAGTGATCTCTAATTCATATTCAGCTCTAATATCTTTGGTTTTGACTTTATCCGATAAAATTTTGCAGCCATAAAACCTAGGATGAATATCTTCATCACAACCGGGTATAAGAAGCCCATCAATAAGCTCTAGTGTGGCGTTAATATCCTGGTTATAAGGAAGCATTACTGGTATTCCTCCTGCTTTTTCAACATTTTGGGAATAACAAGCTCTAAGAGCATACCAAGGTAATGGTGCGTAAGAATATTTACTAGAATCGGTGTTGAGATCAAGAATAATCCCTATTACTGGTTTTTTTAAATTATTCATTTACTCAATTATTCATTTACTCACTTAAACTTCGACTTCGGTAAATTCAATTTTATTTTCAGCAGTGATAGTGACTTTTTCTATCTTTAACTTGGCTTCTTTTAGCATTTTTTCACAATGCTTTTTAAGTGCAACTCCTTTTTCAAAACTAGCAACTGCGTCAGCCAGACTTTCTTGACCGGTATCGATCTTATTTACTATCTCCTCAAGTTCGGCTAAAGCTTCTTCAAAACTCATTTTTTCGATAGATTTAGTCATAAATCTCAATTAATATTTATTTTGTGCCAATTAAACATTATTTATTCTTTATATGCAAGTTAGAATTTATGTACCTGCTAGATCATTTACCCAATCTGGACGCGGCTCAGGAAATTGGTTGATGGAATTTATAGAAAAACCTGGTAGCAAATTCAAAGAATCGCTAATAGGACGTACTTCTTCTAATGATATGGCTAATGAAATAAAAATAAAATTTTCTACTTTGGAAAAAGCAATAGAATTCGCTAGAAAGAAGAGCTACGATTTTGAAGTAATAGAACCGAAAAAACCAAAATTAATCAAAAAAACTTACGCTAGCAATTTCGGTTAATTTATTGTTCGGCACTAACGATGAGGTATTATAGATTTGTATTTCATGTGACTATATTGATCTACTTAAATAAAACCTTGCTTTAGCTGCGGTTCCTAATTCTATTAAAGAAGTTTTGTATTAAATTGACTGATTCCTCTTCAAGTATACCGGTATATATTTCCGGCCTATGGAAACAGGATGAGGAATTAAAAAATCTTACACCATTTTCTACTGCTCCTTGTTTTGTGTCGGCAGCAGCGTAATATATTCTTCGGAGTCTTGCATTAGCGATGGCAGCAGCGCACATAGTACATGGTTCTAATGTAATGTATATATCGCAATCAGATAAATTTTTATTACCTAATTCTAAGCATGCAAGATTAATGGCTAAAATTTCAGCGTGAGAATTGGGGTTTTTAGTTTGTTGCATAAGATTTCTAGTACTGGCGACAATATTATTGCCATTATTGTAAACTATTACACAGCCGACCGGAACTTCCTCTTCTTCAAAAGCTTTTTTGGCTTGGTCAAATGCCAATTGCATGAACTTATTTTCGAAATTATATTTTTTCACGATAGTTTACGTCTTGTTCCAGTCCTGCTGGATCCTGATGTATAGTAATTTCTGCTTCCGGAAATTCTTCCAGTAAATCTTTCATTAATTTATCAGCCATTTCATGAGCTTTATACAAAGTAATATTACCATCAAGCTCTAAGTGAAATTGAATGAATGGCTTACTTGCAGCATATCTTGTTTTCAATTCATGGACGCCTTTTGCCGGATGGTAATTAGAAATAATACTCAGAATTTTATCTTTTTCTGTTCGCGGGAATTCTTCATCTGCTAAGTTGCGGATTGCTTCACGGAATAACCTATATGATGCATACATAACATATAACGAAATTCCGATCCCTGCTAGTGCATCTAGATACCAAAAGGTTGCGCTTAAGTAAATGGAAATGATAACGGCAATATTAGTGATAAAATCTGAAAAATAATGGAGTTTATCGACACTTATAATTTTTGATTTTGTTTTACTGACGACATAAGATTGAAAACATACCAGAACAAATGTTAAAAACACGCAAAAATACATGATATTAGTTCCGAGTTCTAAATTTACGAGTTCAGGGCCAGAAAATAAAGCTTTTGAGGAAGAAAAAAGAGTAAATAAACATGAAGCAAAGAAAAACATTGATTGGGAAAAAATGGCTAGATCCTGAAACTTTTCATGCCCGAATCTATGATTATCATCTGCCGGCAGCAAAGAGAATCTAATAGCTATTAAATTTATTGCCGAAGAAGAGATATCAAGCAGGGAGTCTATAAGCGAGGCTAGGATCGACTGGGATTCGGTAGCCAGCCAAGCATAGCTTTTAGCAAGCATAATAACTACAGCCGTTGTTACTGATGCATAAGAGGCAATCTTAATTAGCCTATTATTTCTCTCTATAGCCATATCTGTATTTTTTAATTGCAATAAAAATTATGAACATATATCATATTGGTCAGTTTATAATTTATCTTAATGTCTAATTATTTAAAGTCAAAATTAATCTTGAAACCAAAAAAGTGAGTTATTAATATATGAAAAGTTATGTGAAAATAATCTCAAACGTCCTTATTCTTGTTACTTCTGTTTTTATTTTAAATGCTTGTAGCGGACAGATAAATAAGCAAAGTGGTGGTACATTAATAGGTGGGCTTGCTGGAGGGTTACTGGGCTCCCAATTCGGGGGAGGAGAAGGAAAACTAATTGCTACAGGAGTTGGAGCTTTGGCAGGTGCCTTAATAGGTGGGCAGGTTGGTAAGTCTATGGACGAGTATGATCGTGCATTACTTGAAAAAAGCTCAAGGCAAGCTCTTGAATATTCTCCATCCGGTAGTAGTGTTGAATGGCGCAATCCTGATAGTGGAAACTATGGATATATTACTCCTACCAATACATTAAAAACCGAACAAGGTTACTGCCGTGAATATACCCAAGAAGTAGTAATAGGCGGAGAAAGGAAAAAAGCCTATGGCAAAGCGTGTCGTAAACCGGACGGTAACTGGGAAATCGTTAAATAGCGTATTATTGGTTTAAAGAAACCAATAATACGTCAATTTAAACCTGAATTTAACAAATAGACTTGGATTGAACTAATAATATGTAATCTAACCCAAGTCTGTGTACTTATATCTTTTTTAGCTATATTTATTTATCGTACTAGTAAACTCAAATTCTTATATTATTACTTTTAGGAAAATCATGTCTCCGGTTGTAGAGTTTTGTTCAGTTAGTAAATGTTTCGGCTCAAAACTTTTGGTGGATAATGTCAGTTTTAAATTAAATCCAAGGGAAATAACTACATTAATTGGCCAAAATGGAGCAGGAAAAACCACTATTGCAAAGATGATCCTAGGACTTGAAAAATCTACCCAAGGTCAAATAAAGGTAAAGGATAATATGAAAATTGGTTATGCTCCCCAGAAACTGGATTTCAACTTTAACATGCCTTTGAATGCGGGATCTTTAATTGATATTCTAGCTCCCAGCAGAATTGGTAAAGAAGTTTCCGAACTGATAAATTTTGCTGATTTCGATAATATAAGAAAAGTCGATATTTCTGAATTATCAGGTGGGCAGTTACAAAAACTTGTACTAGCCGGAACACTTATGAATCAACCGGATTTAGTTATTCTGGACGAACCCACCCAGTACCTTGATGTTACGAGTCAACAGGAGTTCTATAGGTTGCTTAAGCAAATAAAAGAAACAACAGGTTTAACAGTTTTTTTGATCTCACATGACTTGTTTACAGTAATGAAAAATTCTGATCAAGTAATTTGCATTAATGGCCACGTCTGCTGTATAGGGAAACCAAATGAGGCTAGCAATAATTTGGACTTTAAAAATGCTCTATCAGAAATAGGGTTCTATGTTCATTCGCATGATCATGTGCATAACCATTAATTGACTACATATTTAACTATCAATGTTTATAATAATTAGTGTCTCAATTTTGATTGGCTTTATTTTTGCACCTCTGGGCTGTCTTGTTTTATGGAAAAGATATGTATATTTTGGAGATGGTCTCGCACATGCCAGTATGTTTGCAGGTATCCTAAGTGGGATGTTAGGATTACCGGTTTTCTATTCTGGGTTGCTTAGCAGTAGTCTATTTGCTTTTACGATCTTTAAATTAAGGAATAATTCGGGTAATAGTGCAGCAATCGGTTTAACTACGAGTATAATGATATCATTAAGCTTAGTGCTAGCTTATTCTTATCCTGGGCAGGTTAATGTTACTAAATATTTAGTAGGTGACATTATTTCAGCTAGTATGGAAGATATCAAATTATTATTTTTTATTCTTATAGCAGTTTCGATATTTTTTCTCTCTGCTTATAAGGGCCTTGTTTTGATGATTTTAAGTAAGGATATTGCGGAATCAAGGGGAGTGCAGGTGAAATTTCTTGAACTAACTTTTCTAGCGGTTCTAACTTTTGCAGTGCTATCAACTATTAAGATTGTTGGAGCGTTACTTGTTACCAGTGTAATAGTAATTCCTGCAATGATAGCCAGAATAATTGCAAAGTCGCCGGTTTCAATGATCGGCTTTGCTATACTTTTTTCTTTAATGATGAATTTTATAGGAGCAATATCGTCTTTTTACTTCGATCTACCTTTTGCTGCTTCTATTATATTATCTGGAGGGTTTATATATTTTCTACTTTTACTTATAATACACTTTAAAAAATTATCAGGTAAAACTAGTCACTAGATTCAGATGTAGAGAGGATAAGATGTTCTCCTGATATTTCTACCGGAGTACCTTCTAATAGAGAATTTTCCGAAGCGGGTAAATATAAGGACTTAGTCAAAGTATCATCTAAAGAGGACTTAGAAGATAGAATATTTTCCTCTGGCTCAAAACATAATTTTTTACGCAATGAACTATTCTTTAAAGGTTTTTCCTGAAAAGAAGAAGGTTTAGGTGAAGGAAAAAAACTACTACTATCAATTTTTTGTGTACCGGTATATGTTTTAAGGGCTGTTAAACCACCTACTTCTTGATCAATTAGTTTATCTCGGATAAATTCATCAGTAGTTGAATTGATCGTAATAAGTTCATGGATTTCTGCTAGATATCCTACTGAGTCCGCGGTTTCTGCTCTAATCGCCCCATATCCGTTTTTTTTAGCAAGGGAACAATTTTCCTTATTATCATCAATTAAATATACCGATTGTTTTGTTGTTACTCCAAAATGATCCATGGCTTTTCTAATATGTTTTAACTTACCAGGGTAAAGAGTAGATGAAGGTCCCGCAATAATTTTAACTTTGTTAATTTCATCTTCAGTAAGGCCTAGCTTTTGTAAAGCCGGCTCTATTACTTCCGGATATTCTGATAAAGTGGTAATAGCTATTTTATGCCCATGTTTTAATATCATGCGTATGGCAGATAATAGTTTAAGAGGGTTTCTTAAACCGGTGGCAGGATCCGCTGAAAACTTATTTATTAATTCTTTAGGTGCTGATCCCTTAATATTCATAGTATCAAAAAAATCGTGGGAATTGCCGTTTATTATAGTATTATCAAAATCCCAACAAAATAAATATTCCTCTTTTAAAAGTTCCGATCTAATTATATACTTCTTTTTGTTCATATAACTTATAGTTAAAACGTACTTAACATAAAACATTCTTTGTTTTTTGTAAAAGAAATTTTTAAGTAAGTCATTATATAACTTAGCAAAAATTTATAAGTTATATAAGGCATTATAATGCTACTGCTCTAAGTGTTAACAATTATTGTATTTATTTGAGATACCGAATGGTTGTTTAGCTAAAAACCTTCTTGAAATTCTAGGGAAATTAACCGATTATTTATATTTACGCTTGAAAGAAATAGAAAAATATATATAGTCATCCCTTAATATTTTTATAACCATTACCAGACCGCATATGCTAATACTTTTTATAGCTTTATACATGGTTCTCTCAATTATAATCGGACTATACTCCAGTTTAGGGGTAAGAAATTCCACGGATTATATATTAGCAGGGAGGGCAATACCGCTTTATATGACCGTTGCAACGGTATTTGCGACTTGGTTTGGCTCAGAATCCGTTGTTGGGATTCCTCCTGTTTTTATTAATGACGGTTTAAGGGGAATAATAGCCGAACCCATTGGTACTGGCTTTTGCCTTATAATAGTTGGCGTTTTTTATGCTGCCAGACTTTATCGGATGAAACTTGTAACCATTGGTGATTTTTATAGGCAAAGATTTGGCCGGGTAGTAGAAATGCTAGTATCTTTAACTATCTGCGCTAGTTATCTTGGATGGATGTCCGCCCAGATAGTGGCCCTTGGTCTAGTGATAAAACTTATTTCTAATGATACTATTTCTTTTGAACTTGCGATGCTAATAGGTCTAGCCATAATCATGCTATATACCATGGTTGGAGGGATGAAATCGCTGGTAGTGATGGATTTTATCCAAATGATATTAATTATAGTAGGGTTACTTGCTGTTGCAGTATTAGTTGCTAGACGTTTTGACGGAGGGGTAACTGAAATTATCTCACATGCGGCAGCAAATAATAAATTTGATTTTTGGCCAGAAACCAATTTTCATGATACGCTTGAATTTATTGCAACTTTTTTGACCTTAGCTTTGGGATCTGTTCCTCAGCAAGATGTTTTCCAGAGAGTAATGGCTTCTAAAGACGAGCGTACAGCGGTTCTTGGTTCAACAATTGGCGGGGTCATATATATAATATTTTGTTTTGTGCCGATTTTTATTACATATGGTATCTCATTACTATCTCCTGGAATTTTTGAGCAGACCCTAGAAGCTGGTGGTGATCAACACAAAATTTTAGTAGACTATATATTTAAGGAAACCCCCGTGTTTTTACAAGTTCTGTTTTTTGGTGCTTTACTTTCGGCTATAATGTCCACTGCTTCCGGTACTCTACTTGCTCCTTCCGCCTTGCTTGCGGAGAATATATTAAAAGACTCTATGAAGCTTACTGATAGAGGTATCGTTTTAACTTCAAGGATTGGAGTGTTTGTTTTTGGATTTCTGGTATATTTTTATTCTTACTTAAACGTCAGTGCAGGGGTTACCATATTAGAAATAATTAAAGGCGCTTACCTGGTAACTTTATGCGGTGCATTCGTTCCTTTAACATTTGGTGTTTACTGGAGTAAAGCAAATAATCAAGGAGCAATACTCTCTATTATTCTGGGAGTAGGTACGTGGGCAATGCTGACTTTTCTCGAGAAAGACTATATACCACCTCAGTTGGTCGGTCTTTTAATGTCTGCAATTGGTATGATAGTAGGTAGCTTATCCTCAACGTACTGGAAAAAACTAAAAGCTAGGTCTGCATATTAATTGGTTAAACCATAAAAAATAAGTTGATTAATTGGCAAAATTAGTACATATTGCTTTTCTAGGGGCGATTAGCTCAGTTGGTAGAGCATCTCGTTTACACCGAGACGGTCGGCAGTTCGAGTCTGTCATCGCCCACCAAATATTCTCCGTTTGGATTATGAGGATTTTCAGTGACAAAAGCTAATGCACACAAACTTATTTTCGTTTGCTTAGGTTTAGCAATCACTGTTGCTATTTTTTTGTTAATAAAACCTTCTCCAGTATCCATAAAAAATCAAACGAGCTCCATAATTGGAGTAATCTCATCGACATAAAACATAAGTAACAAATAAATCTATTTCAGGTTTGTTACAAAAAGGGTATGATAAGCTCCTCATACTTTAACTAATCTTACTTTCAAGTTTACAAATTTCTTACTTTATACAACCTGGTAAAACAAGTAGGGTTTAAAATATTAGAGAGATACAGAAGTTCTCCCTGCAACACCAAGCTTAATAATTCCTAACATAAACACATTTTGTTCTATTGCAGGGTAAGTTTTTGCTAAACTAAGTTTAAGTATACAATTACTAACTACATGAATTAATGGCTAAGACGGGGAATACTGAAAGAACTACTATTCCTGAAAAAGAAAGAACGGCTAAAGATCATGCTAAAGCTGTAGGTAATGGTCTATTAGGTTTAGGGGAAGCGGTGTTGGGGGTAGGCATAATGGTCGGTACCATAGCCATTGTCGGATTTAGTGCTGGTAGTGCGTTGTTTATGGGTAGGGGAGTGGCAGATCTTTTTTCAGCTGGCGCTTCTTTTGCTGCCGACGGGGCTAGTAGGGTCAGCTCTCCTTATGGTGATAAACCAAAACAGACACAGCCTATTTCCCAAAGTGATGAAGAAGAGAGAAGAAAATTAGAACAGGCTAAATCTTTATCCAGGTCACAAACTCGTGAACAAACAACTGCTATAGAACAAGGACAATATTCTGGTAAATCAAATCCTATGCCTCCTAAGCAGTCCCAAATGTCAGTCCCAATAGGCTTTAAAGGGAAACCAAGTTGTTCAGCCACCGCAGTCTAAAGAATTGGAAGAAATATCTCCTCCAAGAGGAATGGGTGGTGAACTGTTACATAAAATTAAAAAGAATTCCTGGAAAACTTTGGCGACAGTATTGCTTGCTACGGTATTTCCTGCTGGTACGGTGATTGCTGGAGCTATTGCTTGCAGGTGGTAATAAAAAGTGGTCATGATGCTTATGTTAATAAAAACGCTGCAACCGCTATTAATCCTTTGAGTTACCCCCCTAACTCTTCCCAACCGGTTACCCATAAAAGGTTATATGAACCAAAAATATCACCGCCTTTCTACTCCTGCTAAAAAACAAACTGTTAAAAGTAGAAGCAGCGGTATTGAATGAGAAAACCTAATAACTTATTTTTTATTTGTTATCTAAAGCGTCTTCAGTCATTTTTTTACTTTCACTACTGGTTGTTGCTTCCAGACGTGCAACCTCAACTATTTTATCAAGATCGGTCTGGCTGCATATTCCAAGCAATACGGGATCACGTTGGCGTATATTAGCCATATTCCAATGGGTGCGATTGCGTACCGCATCTACTGTAGATTTTGTTGTCCCGATTAGTTTTATTATTGTAGAATCTTTAATTTCAGGAAAGTTTTTTATTAACCAATATATAGCATCAGGTTTATCCTGACGCCTTGCTATAGGAGTATATTTAGCACCTTTCTTTTTCGCCTTGGAAACTGTTTCATAGGCATTACTTAGCTTTAGCTGAAGTTTCGTATTCGGATCTTTGCAGCACCTTTCTATTTCTTCTTTATCTAGCTGTCCAGAAGTTATTGGATTATCAGCTATAACACCCACTGCTACTTCTCCATCGGCAATACCTTTAACCTCAAGCTCATGCATGCCGCAAAAATCAGCTATTTGTTTAAAAGTTAAAGTAGTATTATCAATAAGCCATATAGCAGTAGCTTTAGGCATTAAGGGAAACTTTTTATTTTGTGTCATAGATCCATTCCGTACTTTTCCGGTTAAATATTACTGCCGCTTTGGTTTAAGAAAATACTCTTTTTATGAAATAAAGTCAATTGCTCATCTCTAAACGGTATTGATGTATAAATATCCTATTTAAAAAACTATAATTTTTTTAAAAATTTGCTACAATAACGGCACACAGCTGGTTATTAAATTAGTTATTTTAAATAATTATGAAGAAAATACCTTTTATTAAAATGCACGGTTTGGGTAATGATTTTGTCATTATTGAAGATTCTTTATTATGTAATATTAAAGATATAAAAGATTTTGTGATTAAAATTGCAGACCGACATATCGGTATTGGCTGTGATCAGTTTATAACTTACCAAAAAGATAATAATTCTATTTTAATGAATATCTTTAACCAAGATGGTTCAAAAGCTAAAGCTTGCGGGAATGCGTCTAGATGCTTATCTCGGGTAATATTTGACCGGTATGGTATTAAAAATACAACCATAAAAGTAGAGGGTAAAGATATTACAGCCGAATATTCTGATCCAGATAATATAACTGTCAATATGGGAGCCGCGAATTTTACTGCAGATTGGATGCCCACGCGAGAGAGATTATGGGAATTAGGTGATAAATACAGAATAGAACCGAAGGAAATGGTTTGCGTTGATATAGGGAACCCCCACCTGGTTATTTTTAGTAAATTCGCTGACAAAGATAAAAAAATCTTTGGTAAAAATTTGCAGAAAAATGAGTTATTTAGTAATGGAGTAAATGTAAATTTTGCACAAATCGAAGATAATACTATAATTTTAAAAGTCTGGGAGAGAGGTACCGGTTTTACTATGGCTTGTGGAAGTGGTGCGTCTGCTAGTTTTGCGGCAGCTAATAAATTGGGGTTTGTAGATGATGAAGCAAAAGTAGCTTTTGAGCTCGGTACTTTAAAAATGTGCAGGAAAAATAATCAAATTCTGATGACGAGTTCTGCTTCATACGTTTTTGTGGGAGAGTATTATTATGGATAAAAACCACGAAGTAATAACTTTTGGTTGTAGATTAAATAGTTATGAAAGTGAAATTATTAGAAATAATTTGGCAAAATCGCATCTTACCAATGCTGTAGTTATTAATACTTGTGCCGTAACAAAAGAAGCTGAAAAACAAGCAAGGCGGGTTATTCGCAAAATTAAAAGGCAAGATCCATCCAAAACTATTATAGTTACTGGGTGCGCCGCCCAGAACACTCCTGAAATGTTTGCATCAATGAGTGAAGTAAGTAAAGTTCTTGGTAACCAAGAGAAACTCTCTAGCAGTAATTACTTTATCGACAATGAGCGTATTGCTGTTAATGACATTATGTCAGTCAAAGAAACAGCTAATCATCTGATAACAAGTTTTGAGGGAAAGGCCAGGGCATTTATTCAAGTACAAAATGGATGTGACCACAGGTGTACTTTTTGCATGATACCGTACGGTCGAGGGAACAGCAGATCCGTACCGATAGGGGTAATTGCTCAGCAGATAAGGTTACTTCTTGCTGAAAATTATCAGGAGATAGTTTTTACAGGAGTAGATGTTACGGCTTATGGTGCCGATTTACCTGGAAAACCTAGCTTTGCTCAAATGATAAGAAGAATATTTTCTCTAATTCCTAATTTACAAAGGCTTCGCCTGTCTTCAATTGATGTTGCAGAAATTGATGACGAGCTTTTTGCACTTTTTGCTCAAAACTCTAGAATAATGCCTCATTTTCATATTAGCCTTCAAGCCGGAGACAATATGATTTTAAAAAGAATGAAGCGCCGTCATAATAGAGAGCAAGTTGTGGAGTTTTGTAATAATCTTAGGGTTCTTAGGCCGGAAGTATCTTTTGGAGCCGATATTATTGCCGGATTCCCAACTGAAACAAACGAAATGTTTGAAAATACAAGAAGGCTCATCTCTGAAGCAGGGATTCAATACTTACATGTTTTTCCTTATTCCGAGAGGGAAGGAACTCCGGCTGCTAGGATGCCTCAGGTACCTAAACAAATCAAGAAAGAAAGAGCGGCAATTTTGCGAGCGGAGGGCATAAAAGAATTACATAAATTTTTTGCTCGAAACGTTGGCAGAGATGCAAATGTGTTAATTGAAAAGAATAATATGGCTCATACTGAAAACTTTATTCCGGTAAAACTTGATGGTGAGTATGATGTAGGTCAAATAATAAAAGCAAGATTATACTCTTTTGAAGCAGAATATATGATAGCAAGGGTAGTATAGATGAATAATTTTAGAAAATTTGCCGTTGTCGGTAGTGGTAGTTGGGGTAGCGCAATTGCTGCCCATTTAGCAAGAATGCATGAATTAGTTGTTATATATTCCGATTCCAAAGAAGTAGCAGATGAGATAAATAACAAGAAAACTAATTCCAGATACCTTGAATCTGTTACTTTGCCGCCTAATTTAGTTGCAACGGATAACATAGCAGAAGTTACAAATTCTGAAGTAATATTTATTGTAGTGCCATCGCACGCATTTGGTAATGTGCTAGAAGAAATGAAAAAATATTCCGTTCCCTTAACTACTATTTTCGTGATAGCAACTAAGGGAATTTCTTCAAATCCCCTAGAATTGCTTTCGGAGCGATTTAGGAGACATTTTGCTAATCCTTTTGCTTTTTTTTCAGGCCCCAACTTTGCTAAAGAAGTAGCATTGGGAAAGTTTAGCAGTGCAACAGTTTCTTCTCCTGATTTAACTCTTGCAAATAACTTAGCTCAAAAATTATCTACGCCGAATTTTGAAATTTCTACCACAGAAGATATTATAACTGTCCAGATATCTTCTTTAGTTAAAAATATGGTAGCAATAAAAAGCGGTATTTTGGAAGCAAGTGGGGCTGGAGAAAATGCTAGAGCCTGGCTTATTACTAAAGCTTTACAAGAGATATTACATATTTCTTCGATAATTGGGGGAAAACCAGAAACCCTTTTAGAGCCGGCGGTAGTCGGTGATTTGATTTTAACAAGTTACTCTAAAACTTCTCGAAATACGAAATTTGGTTTTGAACTTCATCAAAATAATTATTCTCAAAGTTTTATTTCTTCATATTCAACTTTGGTGGAAGGGGTTGAAGCGGCAAAATTAGTAAAACCTTTTCTTTTAAAATACAATATTAAATTATCAGATTTGCCTATAATCAATTCTGTAGTAGAGGCACTACAAAAGGTAAATAGTTAACATGGCTTGTGAAACAATAATTTACAAGCCTAGTAAAGGGATATTAAAAATTCTAGCTATTTTAGATAATAGGTTTTTAAAATAGCATCTCGTTTTATTAAATTAATTCGTTGTAGGTAATATATGGCAAAAAGTCCGCTTTCTGAAGCATTCCAAAAAGAATCGGAAGTAATGATCAAAGTAACATCCTCATATATTAGTAAGATGATGCAAAATAAGACTTTAACGGTAGAAAAAGTAGAAATACTTAATTTGCAAATGGCTGCAAAGTATGGATGTTTCGCAATTATGCACGTACTCCTAACTACTGGTAAAGCAGATGTTAATAAGTTTGATTCGATTAGAGGTAATACCGCGCTCCATTTTGCAGCATATTTCAAGCAATTAGAAATGGTTAAGATGCTGATAAAATTTGGAGCTAAAATTATTAAGAACAAGGATGAGTTAACGGCAGTTGATATAGCTAAGGATAGAGACCCAGAGATCTATAAATACCTTATTAGTAATCCCGAAAAAATAGAGCATAAAGAGATGGAAGTTAGTGGAGAGATTGAAGCCGAAGAGTTAGTTCCTTAAAAAGTACTCCTTAGAGTTCCTACTTAAGAGATGTAAAACATCTGAGCAATTATAAAAAAATTAGAGAAAATATATTACTATACCTCCCTGAGGAATGAGGGGGAAGATTAAGTTACTATATCACTATATTGAAATATAAGTGTTATGGTAGTGCCTTTACCCACAGTACTTTTTATGTCAAATGTACCATTCATTAATTCAACTAACTTCTTAGTTAAAGGCAGACCCAGCCCCGTACCTTTGTATTTCCTACTAAGTTTATTATCAAGTTGGCCGAAAGAGGAAAGAGCTTTTGGAATATCTTGATCACTCATGCCAATACCCGTATCTGTTACGGAGATATAAACTAATTTTTTTAAAACATCTTTTCTTACCGATAAGGTTACCGAACCTTCGGAAGGAGTAAATTTAACTGAGTTCGATAAAAGGTTTAATAAAGCTTGTTTGAGCCTTTTCGGATCAGCTTTCATTACTATATGTTCTTGCGGTAAATCTTCAATTAATTTGACATTAGCTTCATCGGCTCTTGGTTTTACAAACCTCAGGCTTGATAAAGCCAATTTGTTTAGATCAAGATCAATTAACTCTACTTTCAGTTTGTCTACGGAAGCTTTTGAAAAATCTAGAATATCATTTATTACACTTAATAGATGCTTTCCAGAATTATTGATATCATTTATGTAATCTTTATATTGAGTGTTTTCTAATTTTCCGTAAGTCTCGGATAAAATCATTTCTGAAAATCCAATAATTGCGTTGAGTGGGGTACGTAATTCATGGCTTACATTTGCCAGGAATTGAGTTTTAGCAGAGCTTTCAGTTTCTGCTTTAATTTTTGCTTCCTCTAATTCTCTATTAGTTTCAAATTGTTTATTAATAATTTTTTGAGCATAATTTGTGTTGTACATAACAATAATAAAAAATACTAAGAATATAATAATAAAACTTATAAATATTCTTTTTTCAAGATAAGCAATATTGTTCCATTGGTCTGTAACATTAGTAGTAATTTCGACAATACCATCGACACTAAATTCTCCATTTTCAGAATCAATAATAGGAATATAAGTAATTATAAAAGATGTTTCATACTCTAGGCCGTCCTGATTAGTAACAATTGCTCTTGAAATTAGCATATTTCTGGTTTTCCCCCTCATAGCTTCCATTAATGGGTTTTTAGCAAAATATGAAGATAAGAAGTATTTATCCATAAGTAGAATAAATTTATTATATAAATAAGCACTATCATTTAATTTAACATTTAGAAAGTCGTTAGATTGGCTTTCGATGAATTTTCTACCGTTCTTATTGTATAAAGATATATCGGTCTTTAATTCCTCAAAAAACTGGGAAGATTTTTGGGCAAACTGGATAAAATCTGGATCCGTCATCAACGATTCGAAGTCTTGACCGTTTAGTTTAACTATTGCGTTTTTATTTTTAGCCCATATTTTATGTTTATATACTTCAGCGATTCTAGCGTTCTGATTAGAAATTTGTTTAATAACCACTTCTTCTATCATGAAGTACCTATATAGTACTATATTTGCTATTATATTTAAAAATAACCCAATAAATGATAGTCTAATTATATGTTTATTCTGTATCATTTAACGTTAAATCTATAGTGTACTATTGTTGATTATGATTATTTTAGCATGTTAAGGATATCAGGGTACTATTAATAGCTCTAGATTTAAAAAACAATACCCAAAAAAAATTCCTAGAAATATCTGGACAGTTGCAAACTAGTTTTGTTTAGCTAAAAAATAATTTTTAAATTGACTGTTGAGCTATATTGACATATACAAAGCTAGTACTCTGTAATCAGGTGTAGCTTAAATTAGGCATTTTTTAAAAATTTTACAGAAGATTTACTCCAATATGAGTGTATTAAAAATCTTTACAGATTATCGGCATTTGCAAATCTTTATTTTAGCAATTTTTAGCGCCATGCCACTGGGTATATTATATAGAGTTATTTCAGCGTGGTTAACAGAAGAACAAATTGCTCTTGCAGTAATAACTACCTTTTCAATATCTAAAGTATTTTATTCATTAAAATTCTTGTGGGCTCCTATTATTGATCAGATAACGATCCCGATATTAGGAAAAATTGGCCATAGAAAAAGTTGGATGATTCTCTGTGCAGGGGCCTTAGCCCTTATTTTATTTTTAATGAGTAAATTTGATCCAAAAAACTCACTAGCTGAATTATATGTTTTGGTTATTGCTCTTGGGATGCTTTCTGCTACATTTGATATTATTTTTGATGCTTTTAGAATAGATATTCTAGAAAAGGAAATGCAGGCTATTGGGGCTGCTAATACTATATTTGGCTATAGAATAGGGTTAATAATAATTTCTTCCGGTGCATTTTATTTTTCCGAGTTATACGGCTGGGCACAAGTATTTTTTATTATATCCATTTCATATTGTGCTGTGATCTGCTACATTTTAACATTAAGTGAACCTGCCATAATTCGTGATAAATTTAATGCTTTCTCCCTACATTCTTGGAAAGTGATGACTCTTGACCCATTTATTGATTTTTTTAGAAGGGAAAGGGCAATTGTAATATTATTGGCGATTATTTTCTTTAAACTCGGAGATGCAATGCTGGGTGTAGTAGCTATGCCCTTTTACCTTAAGTTAGGCTTCACAAAAAGTGAAATTGGTTTTGTATCGGGAACATTTGGGGTATTTGCAACTATTGTGGGAACTTATCTTGGCGGCTACATAATGTATTGCCTAGGTAGTTTTAGGGGAATGATAATAACTGCTATTGCTCAAAGTGTTACTAATGCTTCTTTTATTTGGTTAAACCACATGGGTCATGATATTAATGCTTTCATGGTTGCAATTGCGATTGAAAATGTTGCCGGGGGTATGGGAGGCGGAGCTTTAGTCGGGTACTTAAGTGTCTTATGTAATAAAAAATTCTCTGCAACACAGTATGCTTTATTTAGCAGTGCTTCGGGCTTATTTAGTCATACTATAGTTATTTATGGAGGGAGTATAGTGGAATTAGTAGGCTGGGATTTATACTTCTTTGGAACAATTATTTTAGGTATACCTGGTATTTTAATTCTCACATACTTAAAAAATAAATATGAGAGTAATAACTAATTTGTTTTTCTGTAAACAAATTAGTTGTGTTAGAATGATCTTCGCAAAGGTTGATATTGAACCTTAAAATATTGGAGAGTTACAGTCTTTATGTTGTTAAAATTCAAATATTTTATAGCTATACCTGTTTTTCTAGTTGTTTGTAACCTGCAATTGAATATATCAGAAGCAGCTAGAAAAAAATCACTAACAAGAACCGGTGGGCCGGTTCAAACAAGTTTGATAGTTGACGGTAAAACTGGAAAGATACTACATTCCCATAATCAAAATGTAAGAATTTATCCTGCTTCCCTTACTAAAGTTGTGACTTTATATATATTATTTGAAGCATTAGAGGCCGGTAAATTTTCCTTAAATGATAAATTACATGTATCCTCAAATGCTACGAGAGCTCATCCCTCTAAATTACATTTAAAAGTAGGAGAGCAAATTAGTGTTAGAGAGGCAATACTTGCATTAATTGTTAAATCTGCAAATGATGCAGCTATAGTTGTAGCTGAAAATATTGCCGGTTCAGAGCAAAAATTTGTCAAATTAATGAATATACGTGCAAAACAATTAGGGATGAAAAACAGTTTTTTTACTAATGCTTCCGGATGGCATCATCCAGCTCAGAAAACCACTCCGATTGACTTAGCAAAATTATCTATAGCTATTAAAAGAGACTTTCCTCAATATTATGGATTTTTTACAAAAACAAGCTTTAAGTTTAAAGGTAAACAAATAAACGGTCATAATAGGCTTACCGCTAATTATCCAGGAGCAGAGGGGCTTAAAACCGGTTTTACCAATCCCGCCGGATGTAATTTAATTACGGTTGCTACCCGAAACGGTAAAACCTTAGTAGGAGTAGTCACAGGTAGTAATAAAGCTATTGCTCGGGATAAGAAAATGGCAAGCTTACTTGATAAGCACTTTGGTATAAAAAACGATAATTTAAAAACTAAAAAAGCACCAAAAAGTAAAATAAAACTTGCAAGTAACAAAGAGAGATAAGCATGCACGTATGCTTTCTCTTGTTGTAGTAAAAATCTTATATAAAAATGGAAAAAGCGAAAAAGAACATTACTTTGAATAAAAGTAAAAAAGAAAACAAAATTTCAAAGCTTTCTTTAGCTCTTAAAAATAACTTATTAAGAAGAAAATCAAAAAGCTCTTCTAGAACATAAAGTACTCAAAAAGAACTAACATAACCATCACCGCTTATTGGATTCTGCTATAGAAATTATATAGCTGTATTACGAGAAGTAAAAAATACTTAATTTATTTCTTGATCTTTTCATTTTTATGGTTTTATTCTAAAAGTTAAGTGATAGTAAAAACATATAATTAAATTTCAGCTTTTGGTTTATATGGTTACTATTTCGATATAATGCTAAATAAATAAGGAGAGGTAATAAAAATGTTAGGAATTAAACGGTTAGCTGCAGAAGAAGAATATTATGAATTAGATGAAAAAAAACTCAGCAGAAACAACGACTAATAAGGCAAAAACGGATCACTCGTTTAACAATAAAAAAATTAAAGCCTCTTTTTTCTCAAACTTCTATATACAAAGATTATAATATTAAGGAAATATACCAAACAGATTTAGAACTATATAATGGAATACTTAAAACTATCCAAAGTATCTTCACTGTAAATTTTAATATTAAAGATAGTCAAATTTATTCGAGTTCGGCAGAAGATTTACAGAAAGATACTATAGCTTCTACATAACTTCAATGCCTTCGCAAATTTTACATAAATACTCAGCTAATTCTTCGTTGAATATAACTTTCCTATACTTAGCTGGCGTTACTAAGTGATATATTAGTACCGTTACATTATGGCTCTTGTGTATATAGCTACTTTCTTCCATACATCCAGTATATCACAAAGCATAGCTTCGGGAAATTAGACCCTAAGAGATTAAAGTTATTCAAAGCTGAGGCATAAGTTGTATTTTCATTCCTAGAAAGCACTAAGTCATAATTTACAAAAGCACCTTTTGTACTTTTTCCATAAATATCGTTAGTTATCGGACTTGGGATAGTATTAAAATATTGCTTTTTATTTTGTTCAGCCGGAATAGTTATATCTAAAGCTAGATTACCGAAATCGAGGCTATATTTTGTCCCTGTAAGTAAAGTGAGGTTAATATATTTTTTATCATTTAGATTCACTACGATACGATCTAATCTGATTTCTGTCCCGAAAATTTGCATAAACAGCAAAAGTTTGCCTCTCTCTCGTAGCGGTCCCCGCCAAGGTACCACCTTGAGTATTACTCCACAATAGACTGTTACCAATATCTCTGTACAAAGAATAGTTCAAAATAACTGGTTCTATTTTCATTCTGCGGTTGGTAATTGTTGCTCCGAGCGAACTTCTCTTATCTAATCCAATAGAAAAACTAGTACCTTTCGTACATAATAAAGAAAGGGCTCTGTTGCAAATAACTGTGTAAATGAATAAAGTAGTTGATATTAATACAAAAAATAATATGCAATATGTATCTCTTCAAACACCGACATTTCAAATACGATATAATTATCTGGGCAGTAAGATGGTATTGTAAATATGGGATTAGTTATCGAAATTTAGAAGAGATGCTAGCAGAG